>Ga0208826_1000826_pt1 | contig 29498 bp, 20 predicted proteins | sample AD_UKC115_MetaG_FD_184451 | JGI IMG/M metagenome (GOLD analysis project Ga0208826, IMG submission 184451) | Active sludge microbial communities of municipal wastewater-treating anaerobic digesters from Hong Kong - AD_UKC115_MetaG (SPAdes)... | ecosystem: Engineered > Bioreactor > Anaerobic >...
CTTGTCGATGCGATAGCGCCAAGCCGGCAGCGACGGCGCACGCTGCACGACATCGCCGCACGCCTGCGTCGCGAATCCAACCGCAGCGGTGCAAGCAAAATGCGCTCTGCCGAAATCGAAGGCGAAAATCGATGACCCCCACGCGCAAACGTCGCCTCATTACGATCGGTTTGATTTTGCTTGCCGTTGGCGTTGCGGCAGCGCTGACCGTAACCGCGCTCAGTCGAAACATGACCTACTTGTTCTCGCCGACCGAGGTGCTCGCCGGCAAAGCGCCACCGGGCGCCAGCTTCAAACTCGGCGGCATCGTGCTGGAAAAATCGATCCGGCGCGATCCTGCGTCGCTCAAGGTCGATTTCATCGTCAGCGACCGATTCAAGCAAATACCGGTTGAGTACACCGGCATCCTTCCCGACCTGTTCCGCGAGGGCCAGAGCATCGTAGCCACCGGCAAAATGCAGGGCGACCATTTCGCCGCACGCGAGGTGCTCGCCAAGCACGATGAAAGCTACATGCCGAAAGAAGTCAAGGACGCCATCGACAAGGCCAAGGCCGCGCACGCGAGCGAGATCAAACCCAAGCCATAGACGCCGTTGCGGTGAAGGCTTCCGATGCCCAATCTTCGCCACAACACCCCATGCCGTCAGCGAAATCGATCGGTCGCACTGACCAACTCGTGGGTAATGCCCGCTTCGAAGGCGGAGTGCCCGGCGTCGCCGACGATGCGCAAATCGGCCTCCGGCCAGGCTCGATGCAAATCCCAGGCGCTGCGCATGGGGCAGACCACATCGTAGCGCCCCTGCACGATGACCGCGGGAATGTCTTTCAGGCGCCGCGCATGGTGCAAAAGCTGATCGTCGCGCTCGAAAAACCCGCCATGCACGAAGTAATGGCATTCGATGCGGGCAAACGCGAGCGCAAACCGATCGGCGCCGGTCGAGGCCACGTAATCGGCGCTCGGAGCAAGGTAGCTGGTCGAACCTTCCCATATCGACCAGGCTTTCGCGGCTTCGATCCGTGTCGCTTCATCCGACGAGGTCAAGCGGCGATAGTAGGCGCTCATCAAGTCGTGGCGTTCAACGGCAGGAATCGGCGTCAGGTATTTCTCCCACGCGTCCGGATACAGCGCGTCGCACCCTTTTTGATAGAACCATTCCAGCTCCCATCGCCGCAACATGAAGATGCCGCGCAGGACCAATTCGGTCACGCGTTGCGGATGCGCCTGTGCGTAGGCCAACGCCAGGGTCGATCCCCAGGAACCGCCGAACACTTGCCAACGTTCGATGCCCAGGTGCGCGCGCAGGGTTTCGATGTCCTGCACAAGGTGCCAGGTGGTGTTGTCGGTGAGTTCCGCGTGCGGTGTGGAACGCCCGCTGCCGCGCTGATCGAACAACACGATTCGGTAGTGCGCTGGATCGAAAAACCGTCGCGAATTGGCATTGCAACCTGCCCCCGGGCCGCCATGCAGAAATACAACCTGCTTGCCCTGAGGATTGCCGCATTGCTCGTAGTAGATCGTGTGCAGGGGCGACACTGGCAGCATGCCGGTGTCGTAGGGATCGATGGCGGGATAAAGCGAGCGGCGGTCTGTCATGGACAATCCTTCAGTCGAACAATTTGCCGGGGTTCATGAGGCCTTGTGGATCGAACACGCGGCGCACGCCGCGCATCAGCGCAATTTCCTCGGTGCTGCGCGTGTCGGCAAGATAGGCCTTCTTGACCAAGCCAATGCCATGCTCGGCCGAGATGCTGCCAGCGTGGCGCGCCAGCGCCGCGCTCAACAATTTGGTCACGCGCTCGCACTGCACGACGAATTCAGCAGCCGCAAGTTCGGCGGGTTTGAGCACGTTGATGTGCAAATTGCCATCGCCGATATGACCAAACCAGACCACATCGAACTGCGGATATTCACGCGCCAGCAAGGCGGACATGTCTTCGAGAAAGGCCGGCACGGCGGAGATGCGCACTGATACATCGTTTTTGTACGGCTGATGCGCAGCCAGGCTTTCGGTGATGCCTTCGCGCAAGCGCCACAGCGCTGCCGCTTGCGCCTCGCTCTGGCTCAACACGCCGTCGTTCACGAGGCCCTCGTTCAAGCATTGCTCGAACACATCGATCGCGGCCTGCTGCTGCGCCTCGGTGGCCGCATCGAACTCGGTCACGATGTAGTATTTCGACACGTCATCGAACGGTTTTTGCGCGCCGTGCGCCAACACATGATGCAAGGCGCGGTCGGTGAAAAATTCGAAAGCCGATAGATTCAACCGCGAGCGGCAAGCGGCAAAGACGCGCATCAAGGCGGCCATTTCCGACACGGCGAACAGCATGACCTGCGATGGCGGTGGCGGATCGGTCAGACGCAGCGTCGCTTCGACGACGAGCCCGAGCGTGCCTTCCGCACCGATCGCGAGTTGGCGCAAGTCGTAGCCAGATGAATTCTTGATCAGGCCGCGGTTGAGATCGAGCAAGTCGCCGCTTGCGGTGACCAGTTTCAAACCGGCGATCCACTCACGCGTATTGCCGTAGCGGATCACGCGAATACCGCCGGCGTTGGTGGCGATATTGCCGCCGATCGAGCACGAACCGCGCGCAGCGAAATCGACCGGATAAATCAGCCCGTGCTCGGCGGCCGCCTTGTGCACAGCCTCGAGCGCAATACCCGGCTGCACGGTGAGGGTGCGGTCGACCGCGTTGAAGTCGAGCACACGGTTCATCCGCTCGAAGCTGACCACCAACTCGCCACGCGCCGCCACGGCCCCGCCGGACAAGCCGGTGCGCCCTCCCGAAGGAACGAGGGCAATGCCATGGGCGCTGGCCCAACGTGCGATCGCCTGCACTTCCTCGATGCTCGCCGGCAAGGCGATCGCCAGCGGTGCCGGCGCCCAGCGTCGCGTCCAATCGCGCCCGTAATGCTCGAGGTCGGCGGGGTCGGTCAACAAGCGCAGCGACGGCAAGGCAAGCCGAAGCGCATTCAGCACCTTCGCGGAGGCAGCATCGATACGCTCGCTCGTTTCAGTCATGCGCGATCTCGTGGTCTCGGCCCATTCTAGCAAGCTCGACCGTCCGTGTCGCAGTGCAGCACGCGGGCGGCATTTCTGGCATAGTGGATACGTCCCGCTCCGCTCGCATCGTCATGACCAAGACCTCTTTTCCCAAGCAAGACATCAAGGTACTTCTGCTCGAAGGCGTCAGTCAGACCGCGTTGAACACGCTCAAGGCGGCGGGGTACACGCATATCGAATATCACAAAAAATCGCTGTCCGGCGACGATTTGAAACGCGCGATCGCCGATGCGCATATCGTCGGCTTGCGCTCACGCACGAACCTGACCGCCGAGGTGTTCGCTCAGGCCCGCAAGCTCATCGCGGTCGGCTGTTTCTGCATCGGCACGAATCAGGTCGATACCGATGCGGCCGAATCCCTCGGCATCCCGGTGTTCAATGCGCCCTACTCGAACACCCGCAGCGTGGCCGAGTTAGTCATTGCCGAAGCCATCATGCTGGCGCGCGGCATTCCGCAAAAAAACGCCGAGTGCCATCGTGGCGGCTGGTCCAAGTCGGCGCTTGGCAGCGTCGAGGTGCGTGGCAAAGTACTCGGCGTGATCGGCTACGGTCACATCGGCACGCAAGTTGGCGTGCTCGCCGAAAGCCTGGGCATGCATGTGCTCTATCATGATATCGAAACCAAGCTCTCGCTCGGCAACGCACGCGCCGCGCAGGGCCTGGATGATTTGCTTGCGCGCTCCGACATCGTCACTTTGCACGTGCCGCAAACGCCGCAGACGAAATGGATGATCGGTGCGGCAGAACTGGCGACGATGAAGCCCGGCGCTTTTTTGATCAATGCTGCGCGCGGCACGGTGGTCGACATCGACGCCCTTGCCGCCGCGCTCGAATCCGGCCACATCGCCGGTGCCGCGATCGACGTATTCCCGGCTGAGCCGAAGGGCAACGACGACGAGTTCGTTTCGCCCTTGCGCGGCAAGGACAACGTGATTCTGACCCCGCACGTCGGCGGCTCGACGCTCGAAGCGCAAGACAACATCGGCATCGAAGTGGCGGCCAAACTGGTGCGCTACAGCGACAACGGCAGCACGTTGTCGGCAGTGAATTTCCCCGAGGTTTCGCTGCCCGAACACCCGCGCAGCCAGCGCTTGTTGCACATCCACCGCAACGTGCCCGGCGTGCTGTCGCGCATCAACGATATTTTCTCGAAAGAAAGCATCAACATCGACGCGCAGTACCTGCAAACCGATGCCAAGCTCGGCTACGTCGTGATCGATGTATCGACGACGGCCGAAGCCACGATCCGACTCAAGGATGCGCTTGCCGCCATCCCCGGAACCCTGCGAACGCGTGTGTTGTACTGATGTGCAGAATCGTTCACGTTTTTCGGGCGGCAACTCGATTAGGCTGCGCCCATCGAAATCGCAGGAATCGAACATGCGCGCTCGCTCGTTCATCGCGACTGTCCCACGATTCCCGCGCGCACTCGCATTCGGCTTGGCGTTGACCATCGGCGTTTGCGCGTCCGCCGCCGTCCCGCCGCGACTTCCACGCCCGCCACCGCACCCCATCACGCCGCGCATGCCGCCTCCCGTTGCGACGCAAAGCGGCAGCGATGCGGCGCGTCTCCTCGCTCAGGCCACGTTCGGGCCGACCGATGCGGACATCGCGCACGCGATCGCCATCGGCAACTCGGCGTGGATATCGGAGCAGATGGACAAGAACGCCACCCCACCGACGCATGAACTGGATTATCGCAATTGGATCGTGAATGCGTTGCAGGAGCCGTTTCAGGGCAACGCACGCACTGAAGCGTGGTTCCTCGGCGCATTGGGCGGCCCCGACCCTGCGAACAATCTCATCATCCACAGAGACCAATTGCGTCAACGCGTCGCCTTTGCGCTCAGCGAAATATTCGTAGTGTCGACCCAGAATACGCTCATCGATCAATTTCCCAATGGCGCCGCCTATTACTACGACATCCTGATCGACAACGCCTTCGGCAACTACCGCACCTTGTTGGAGAAAGTTGCGTTGAGTCCGGCCATGGGCGTGTATCTCAACATGCTCGGCAACCAGCGCGCTGACTCGAAGCAAAACATCCATCCGGACGAAAACTTCGCGCGCGAGGTCAACCAGCTTTTCAGTGTTGGCCTCGTCATGCTCAACGCCGATGGCACGCCACAATTGGCCAATGGCATACCCATCCCCACTTACGATCAATCCACGGTGAAGGCGTTCGCCCATGCCTTTACGGGGTGGAATTGGTTCGATTGTCAGCCCGACCCGAACTACGGACAATTCGACGACTGCGGCCCCGACTATACGACCGGCAAGGATTTCGAGACGCCGATGAGCGCCTTCGAAAATTGGCACGACAACGGGACGCGCGGGCCGGACGACTTGCCAGTCAAACAATTGTTGAAATATCCCGGCGCGCAAAATGGCGGCGCCCTGGCTGCCGGCGGCAACGCGGCGAGCGATCTGAAATTCGCGCTCGACAACATCTTCAACCACCCGAACGTCGGCCCGTTCGTCGCCAAGCAACTGATTCAGCGACTGGTGACGAGCAACCCGTCGCCAGGCTACGTGCAGCGCGTCGCTGCTGTTTTCGCCGACAATGGCTCCGGCGTGCGTGGCGATCTCGGCGCCGTCGTGCGCGCGATCCTGCTCGACGCCGAAGCGCGCCTGCCCCTGGCCCAACAAGGCGACTCCTACGGCAAGTTGCGCGAACCGCTGCTGCGCCTGACGCACATCTGGCGCGCGATGGGCGCCCGCCATACCTGCGGCAACGATACGGTATACAAAAACGACGACGGCACGAGCTATACCCTCCATTACGCCAAACAAGCATATCGCTACGCCGGCTACAGTTCGACCTGGAGTACCGATTATTTCATCGGCCAAACGCCGTTGAATTCACCTTCGGTGTTCAATTTTTTTCGTCCGGGTTTCGTTCCGCCGGGCGAAATGACTCAGCGCAAGCTATACGGGCCCGAGTTCCAGATCACGACCGACTCCGGCATCATCCAGGTCAGCAACGATGCGATGGAGCGTGCCGCCTATCTCGACGTGTCCGACGTCTGCGATGCCAGCGACGACTTCGGCGACGTACGCATCGATCTCTCGCGCGATCTTGCTCTCGCCGGCAGTGCCAAAGGCGGCGCAAGCGACCCTGCCGACCGACTCGTCGATGCCTACAACCTGCGCTTCATGTCCGGGCAGATGTCGACCTATATGCGCGGAATCCTGCTGGCCTACCTCAATCCCATCGACGCCACCTGGGCCGACGGCAATGAAGACTGGCGTCGCGAACGCATCCAGCGCGCGTTGTATTTGATTCTCGCTTCACCCGAATACGCCATCCAGAAATAGGATCGCCATGCACGTCGACCGTCGTCGCTTTCTGAATCGAACGCTTCGCGCCGCGCTTGGCGCCAGCGTCTACTCCGCCTTTGGCAATCTTCAGCTCGTGCGCGCCGCCGCGACCCAGGGCAGTTATACGTTCAGCGACTACAAGGCTTTGATCTGCGTTTTTTTGTATGGCGGCAACGACGGGTTCAATACCGTTGTTCCCATCAGCACCACGCAGTACGGCCTCTACAAAGCGGTACGTCCCTCGCTGGCGATCGCGCAAAATCAGGTGCTGCCTTTGAATGCGCCCGCGTCCGGTGCTGGTTCGCCTGGCGATGGCGGGATGTACGGTTTGCATCCAGCCATGCCCGAGTTGGCGGCGTTGTTCAACCAGGCATCGAGTCCGGCGGCGATCGTTGCCAATGTCGGCACGCTCGTCGGGCCCGTCAGCAAAGCGCAGTATGCCAACCACGGCGCGACCCTGCCGCCGCAGTTGTTCTCGCATGCCGATCAAATCGCGTACTGGCAATCCGCACCACCCTCGAACACGCCCGCCACGGGCTGGGGTGGGCGGCTTTGCGATCTCCTCGCCAATGCCAGTGGCCCGGGTTTGCCGATGCTGACATCGCTGGGTACCGAAGATGCGTTCATCCGCGGCAATGCGCAGAACAGCTACATCATGGGTTCGGACGGCGCCAACACGTTGCAGGAGTTCTACGACCCCGCCGGCACCGGTATCGATGCCGTGTTCCGCGCGTTGCACGCTTCCGGCACGCAGGCCAACGCGCTCGAACGCACTTATGCGGCGACGATGAACCACTCACTCGCCACCGCATCGATCATCAATGCAGCGCTTGCCGCACAAGGCGCGCCGGATTTCGCAACCTTTTTTACCGGCACTGACGACCTCGGCACCCAATTGCGCACCGTCGCCCGCTTGATTTGGGCCGCGAACAACGGCATCGCCGGCTACAGTGGGCAAACCCGTCAGGTATTTTTCGTCACCACCGGCGGTTTCGACACACACGATGGCCAAACCGGGTTGCAACCGGCGCTGCTTGGCGAGCTGTCGAAGTCGTTGAGCGGCTTCAACAAGGCTCTGCGCAGCGTAAATCTCGACGCCAAGGCGACCGCTTTTACCGCCTCGGATTTCGGCCGCACCTTGTCGACCAACGGCAACGGCACCGATCACGGCTGGGGCAGCCATCACTTCGTCGTCGGTGGCGCGGTCAAGGGTGGCAAATTCTATGGCGACGACTTGAACGGCAGCGGCAAAGCGGCCATGCCGAGCTTGGCGTTGTCCGACAACAATCCGAACGACGCCGGTTACGGTCAGATCATTCCAACCACCTCCGTCGACCAATACTCGGCGACGTTGGCAAGTTGGTTCGGCGTCGGCGCTGGCGATCTCGGCCTGCTGTTCCCGAATTTGGGCAATTTTTCCGCACGCAGCCTGGGATTCATTTGAAGGGATGCGGAAGGTATCGCGGTGTCACGCGCCGAGCCCCCCAGCCGTCGGTAAAGTCGGAAATCATCCGCGACTATGCAAAACCCATTGAATTCGTTTAGAATAGGCGGCTGTATTTATCGTACCGTTACCCCGGAAGCCACCATGAAAGTCCTTTCCTCCCTCAAATCGGCCAAGCAGCGTCATCGCGATTGCAAAATCGTGCGCCGCCGCGGCAAGGTGTTCGTGATCTGCAAGAGCAATCCGCGTTTCAAAGCGCGCCAACGCTGATCCGTTCAACGGCGCTTCGCATCCGAACGCTCAGCATGAAGGCCGCCTCGGGGCGGCCTTCACGTTTTTGGTCCCGGTTTCGATTACCCGCCTTCGGGGTGATGTTGCAACGCTCACCCCGACTTGGCACCATCGCGACACGATTTCTCCCCATCGGAGCATGCGCCATGTCGTCACGCCGTTCTTCTATCGCCTTCGCCGTTTTGATCGCCTCCGGCATGATGGCAACCGCCCAGGCCGACATCTTGCTGATTGATCGTGTTCATCAAGAACAGCGCCTCTCCCTGCCCACGCGTGGCCTGTCGATGGCGCAGGTGGAACAGCGCTACGGCACACCGAGCAGCAAACTTGCTCCTGCGGGCGGCGACTCGCGCGTACATCCGACGATCAATCGCTGGGTTTATACCGATTACACGGTCTACTTCGAACGCGATCGCGTGATTGATTCCGTCGCCAATCGCGCCTCGCCGAACGAAATCGGACCGAAGAGCGCCGCACCGCACCGATGACGTCCGCCTTGTTCGGCCTGCCTGCGGAATGGGAGCCGCAGGATGGCGTCCTGCTGGCGTGGCCACATGCAGGAACCGATTGGGCGCCGCGGCTCGAACGGGTCGAGGACACCTGCGCCCGATTGATCGCGGCCATTTCGCAACACGAGCGCGTCGTGCTCTGCGTCGCCGATGCGCCTGTATGCGCACGCGCGCAGGCCGCGCTCGCGGCGGCAGGCGTCGTCGCAAAAAATCTGCGCCTCGTTACCCTTGAATACGACGATACCTGGTTGCGCGACTCGGGCCCGATCACGCTCTGCGATGGCAAACGCTTCCGCCTCGTCGATTTTCGGTTCACCGGCTGGGGCGGCAAATTCGGCGCGAGTCGGGACGACGCATTGATCGGCAATCTGATCGTGCGTGAGGTGTTTGCCGGTGCCGAACACGTGCGTGTGGACTGGGCACTGGAAGGCGGCGCCATCGAATCCGATGGTCGTGGCACGCTTCTCACAACCTGGCGCTGCCTGCATCAACGTCATCCCGAATTGAGTCGTGCGTCGATGACCCAACTGTTGTGCAACAAACTCGGCGCGCAACGAGTGCTCTGGCTCGAACACGGCTACCTTCAGGGCGACGATACCGACGCGCACATCGATACGCTCGCGCGCTTCGCGCCGGACGACGCGATCGTTTTTCAGGCCTGCGACGATGCGCGCGACACGCATCACGATGAGCTTGCCCGCATGCGCGATGAGCTCGCCGCCATGCGCACGCTCGACGGCAAACCGTATCGTCTGCATGCCTTGCCCTGGGCCACGCCCATTCTCGACGATGGCCGCCGTCTTGCTGCGTCCTATGCGAACTATCTCATCATCGATGGCGCGGTACTCGTGCCAGCCTACGATGATGCGGCAGATGCCGAAGCTGCGCGCGTCATCGGCGTTGCACATCCGGGCAGGGAAATCGTGCCTATCCCCTGTCGTCCGTTGATTTGGCAGAACGGCAGCCTGCATTGCATGACCATGCAGGTGCCGCGAGGAGCGCTGAAGTGAGCAATCCATTGCGTGTCGCCCTGCTGCAGGAAACCGATCGTGGCAGCGTCAAGGCCAACTTCGATGCGATCGAAGTAGGACTGCGAGAGGCCGCAAAAGCCGGCGCAAAACTCGTATTGTTGCAGGAGCTGCACAACGGCCCCTACTTCTGCCAGCACGAAAACGTCGCTGAATTCGACCGTGCAGAACCCATTCCGGGACCAAGCACGCAACGCCTCGGCGCGCTCGCGCAGGAGCTCGGACTGGTGGTTGTCGCTTCATTGTTCGAACGCCGCGCCGCCGGGCTGTACCACAACACGGCAGTGGTCTTCGATGCGAAAAAGGAAATTTGTGGAAAATACCGCAAAATGCACATTCCGGACGACCCGGCGTTCTACGAGAAATTTTATTTCACGCCAGGCGATCTCGGCTTCGAACCGATCGAAACCTCGGTGGGAAAACTCGGCGTGCTCGTGTGTTGGGATCAGTGGTATCCGGAAGCCGCTCGCCTGATGGCTCTGGCTGGCGCCGACCTGCTGCTCTACCCCACCGCCATCGGCTGGGATCCGGGCGACGACGACATGGAAAAAAACCGCCAGCGCGAGGCCTGGATGACCGTGCAGCGTGGCCATGCCGTCGCCAACGGACTGCCATTGCTGGCGTGCAATCGCAGCGGTTTCGAGGCAGCACCGGATGGATCTCGCGGCATTCAGTTTTGGGGTTCGAGCTTCGTCGCCGGCCCGCAAGGCGAATTGCTGGCTCAGGCATCCACGGACAAACGCGAGTTGATCGTCGTCGACATCGATATGCAGCGTAGCGAAAACGTGCGCCGCATCTGGCCGTTTCTGCGCGACCGCCGCATCGATGCGTATGCCGATTTGCTGAAGCGATTCCGCGATTGAACCCCTTGCCCACCCTCGTCCCCGTCGGCACGGGAACGAGAATCGAATCCATGATGATTGAATCCCCCGATCCGCCTGCCTCCGTCGCCGACCAGCCTCTCGCTCGAATCGTGCGCGACGACATCGAATACACCCTGCTCGGCACGGCCCATGTATCGCGCGCTTCTGTCGCTGCCGTACAGGCATTGATCGAGTCGGAAAATTTTGATGCGATCGCCATTGAGCTGTGCGAAACACGTTATCGCGCAATGCGCGATCCGGAAGCGTGGCGTAATCTCGATCTCCTGCAAATCATCCGTCAGGGCAAGGCCGGCATGGTTGCGGCAAATCTGGCGTTGTCGGCGTACCAACGCCGCCTCGCCGAGCAGTTCGGCATCGAACCCGGCGCGGAAATGAAGATCGCTGCGGAGTTGGCGGAAGCACAGCACACGCCGATCTGGCTGATCGATCGCGAGGTGGCCACGACACTCAAGCGAGCCTACCGTAGCGTCGGGTTTCTCGACCGTTTCGGTTTGCTTGGTGGTCTCGTTGGCAGCCTGTTCGAGCGCGGTGAAGTTGCCGAGGCCGACATCGAAAAACTCAAACAAGGCGATATGTTGCAAAGCGCGTTCAGCGAATTCGCCGAGCAATCCGAGCCTTTGTTTCGCAGTCTGATTGCCGAACGCGATACGTTCATGTCGGCGCGATTGCGCGAGGAAGGCATCAAAGCGAACCAGGCAGGCCTGCCGGTGCGCCGCGTGCTGGCCGTGATCGGCGCCGGTCATTTAGCCGGGATGGCGAAGGAAATCCAGGCTCAACAGGCCGATCCTGCGGGCCTTGTGCAAGCGCTCTCCGCCACGCCACCGCCTTCATCATGGCCGAAATGGATCGGCCTTGGCGTGCTTGCCATCATCATCGGCGCGATCGCTTTTACGTTTACGCGTGGGGCGCATTTCGGTGTGGAAGCACTCAAAATCTGGGTGCTGTTCACCGGCGGATTCGCCGCATTGGGCACCTTGCTTGGCGGCGGCCATCCGCTCAGCGCGCTGGTGGCGTTCGTGGTCGGCCCACTCAAACCGTTTCGCCCCTTCGTACCAGTCGGCGCGGTTGCCGCTGCGGTCGAAATGGCACTGCGGCGTCCGCGCGTGGCCGATTTCGAATCATTGCGCGACGACGTACTCGATTGGCGCGGTTGGTGGCGCAACCGCGTCTCGCGCACCCTGCTGGTTTTCATTCTCGCCAACTTCGGCATGATCGTCGGTGAATATCTCGCCGGCATTCGTATTCTGAGCAAACTGCTATGAAACTCGCCCGATGGCTGTTCAAACCAAAGTGGCAGGACAAGGATGCAAGGATCCGCCGTGCAGCCATTCAGTCAGATGATGCCGACGAACTGATCGTCGCGTTGCCCCAGATCGTGCGCAACGACCCCGATGCCGAAGTGCGCCTCGCCGCCATCAAGCGGCTAAATGATTATGAAATCTGGCGCGAGCGCTCGACCGGCGACGCCGATGCAACGGTACGCAATGCGGCACGAGAAGGGTATTTGCGCCTGCTTTGCTCCAACGACGCCAATCTGCCCACACTGACTCGCCGCATCGCCGAACTGGAAACATTGAGTACGGACGAGCTCGAAAGGATCGCCACTTCGGCGCTCGATCGCGATTTGCGCGCCGCCGCGCTGGAACGCGTGACGCGTCCCGCGGTGATCGCAGAATGCGCGGTGCGCGATTCTGATGCCGGCATCCGTCTTGCTGCGCTCGAACGCGTCGGTGATGCGGCGGCGCTTGCGCGGATTGCCGAGCGTACCCGCAAAACCGACAAGGCCGTGAATCGTCGCGCTCGCGAGTTGATCGACGCGCAGCGGATCGGCAGCGGCGATGCGGCGACGATTGCGCACAAAGCACGCCTTCTGTGTCAGCGGCTGGAAGCGCTCGTGCGGACACCGGCGGATGGCGAATCGGAACAGGCGGCGATCATGCGCGAATGGGACGCGCTTGGTCAGGCGATTCCCGTTGAATTGCAAGCTCGTTATTGCGGTGCCGATGCGCTGGTACGGCAGGCGCGAATCAACGCACAAAATCCCGTCGCACCCATTGCTCCGGCGCCAATTGAAGACGATTCGCCGGTATCGCAGGCATCTCCGGTGGAAATGTCTTCCGCGCAAATCGGCTCCGCTACCGCACAAGCGCAGGTAGCCGCCGACGCGCAGCACGAACGTGAGTTACGACGCGGGCATCTGCGCGAGATCGAAGCGATTCTCCCGCAATACATGGCGGTTCTGGAAGCCGGTACGGTTTCCACCGCGCATGGGCTGCATGATCGTCTTCTCAATCTGACATCGATGGTGGTGCCGTTGCCGGTCGCATTGGAAGCAAAGCTGACACCGCTGCATGCGCAATATCTCGATCTCAAGCAACAACAAATTTGGGCGAACCATCGTCGTCGCGAAATGCTCTGTGAAGACATCGAGCACCTTGCTCAAGCGGGTTTGCACCCGGACGCGCTTGCCTTGCGTGTGCGCGAAGCGCGCGAAGAATGGCGACGACTGGACGATGCCGAAGGCGTGAGTGGCCAGGCGGGAACCGGGTTTGGCAAACGATTCCAAGCCATCTGCCAGCAAACGCTGCGACCGGCAATGAAATACTTCGAAAAACGCAGCGAGTTGCGCAAGGCGCGCGCCGACGACGTCGAAACGCTTCTGCAACGGACTGCGGCATTGCCAGAAACGCTGGTTGACTGGAAATCCGCCGATGCGTTGCGCCGCCAGCTGGGCGAAGCGTTGCGCACGCTCGATGCCGTCGATCCACGTTCGCGCACCGAGCTGGCTCGACGCATCAAGACCGCGATCGGCGAGCTTTCTCCCCGTATCGACGCGCACGTCGGCGAGGTCGTGGCGGCGAAAAACCGTTTGATCGCACGGGCTCAGTCGCTACAGACGCAAAGCGATGCACGCACGATCGCGCGTGAAGCTCGCGACTTGCAGCAGCACTGGACGGCCTTGGGGCAAGGCCGGCGTGGGTCGGATCAAAAGCAATGGCAGGAATTTCGTGGTGCGCTCGATGCCGCCTTCGGCAAGCTCGATGACGCGCGCAAGCAGCGCGATGAAACGGTTGCCATCGCGCGTGAACAGGCAGAACGATTGATTGCGCAGGTCATCGCACTCGACGATGGTTTGGATAGTCGTTTCGATTCTGCCAACGCCCAATTGCGCGAACTCGACACGAATTGGCATGCGCTGTCGCCGGTCGACAAGGCACTCGATCAACGCTATCGCCACCTTCGCGACATTATCGACGGAAAACTGCGCGATGTGGTGCGTCGCAAGCGCATTTCCCGCTTTACCGCGGCAATGGAAAAATTCGCGCTGCTGCGCGCCGTCGAGACGAGCGAGCGATCCGGGCCATCGATTGCCGCGCGCTGGAGCGAATTGTCCGTAGCGGGGGAATTTTCCTCCGCTCTCGACGCAAGGCTTGCGCGCATCGAGACACATTCCAAAACGCCGGGAGATGACGATGTTGCACGCGAGTTACTGGTCGAACTCGAATTCCTTGCCGGCATCGAAACGCCCAGAGAAGATCGTCAGCTGCGCATGAATTTTCAAGTGCAACGTCTTGCCTCGCACATGCGAGACCGATCTTCAGCGACACCCGAAACGGAGCTCGCTCGGCTGATGTGCAGCTGGTTCTCGGGCGCACCGCAATCTGTCGCACTTGAACAGCGTTTTATTCGCGCCACAGCGGCGGCCATCGAGACCTTGCCTTGAGCAAGGTTACCGCCACTGCCGCTCACGCGCTCACGCGCCAGCGATAAGCGCGCGCATCGCGCACAACGCGTTTGAGCCACAGGCTGGCATCGTCGAGCAACGAATAGATCGTCGGCAAAACGACGAGGCTCACTGCCGTGGAGAAAAACAGCCCGCCAGCGATCGCGCGCGCCATCGGGTAGTACGGTGGCCCATCGCCGCCAATGCCGGTGCGACTCAAACATAGCGGCAGCATGCCGAGAATCGCGGTGCCCATGGTCATGAGAATCGGACGCAGTCGATCACGCGCGCCTTGAATCAGCGCATTGCGTCGATCCAGCCCTTCATGCCGAAGTTGATTGATGTGCACGATCATGACGATGCCGTTGTTGACGATCACGCCCATGAGAATGAGTACGCCGATCGACGCCATGATCGAAAAAGTCGTGCCGGTAAGCCAGAAAGTCCAGAACACGCCGAATATCGAGAACACGAATGTCGTCAATATCGCCGCCGGATAAATGAGGGATTCGAACATGGCGCACATGACGACGTAAACCAGAAGCAAGGCGATCAAGGTATTCATCAACATCGTGCTGCCGGCCTCGTCGTCGCGATCGAAATTCTGGCCGAAGCTCCAACGATATCCCGGCGGAAGCTGGACGCCCTTCATCGCAGCCGTGATGCTTTTCTTCACATCGTCAAGCGTCGCCCCCGGCGCAAGGCTGGCCTTGAGACCGAACGAGGTCTGTCGATTTTCGCGCTCGATTGCCGATGAGGCGTTGCGCGTGCGCACATCGACCATCGACAGCAGTGGAATCTGTTGGCCATCTGGGCGACGCAACTTGAAGTCGGACAAGGCATCGATGCTTTGCGTGTCGGCGCCCTGAAAACGCAGCCATACCGGTACCGGGGTATCGCCGCCGTGGAAGTCCTTCAGTTGCGCGCCGCGCAGGGCGATTGCCACGAACTGGGCGACATCGCTGGCGCTGAATCCGTAGGACTTGGCCTTTTCGCGATCGACATGCACCGACAGTTCGCGATTGCCATCGTCTTCGGCCGTGCGCACGTCGCGCAGGCCAGGCACGGCTTTCAGCACTGCAATGACACCCGCAGACAGTTCGCGCAGCACCCCACTGGAATCGCCATTGAGTGAGACCTGTATGCCGTCTTGTGTGCCATTGCCGTTGTTGAAACCCAGCGTTATCTCGCCTACGGGCACTTTCGGCAATCCTTTGCGAATGGTTTCGATGACATTCGGATCGCGCGTTTCGTTCTCATCGAACAGGATATTGGTCATCGCGCCGGATCTCGGGCCTGCACCTTCGCTGTAAAAGCTGTAGATGTCCTTGATCTGGAATTCCTTGCGATGCGCATCCAGCCACGCTTCGACACTCACGACCGACTTGCGCAACTCCGGCAGGGTATACAGCGCGTTGAGCTGGTACTGAAGGTGCAGTTGATTGCCATCACCGGACGGAAACATGTCGAACTTGGTTTGCGTTGCCGGCACAAAACTCAGCAACAACATGCCGAGCAGGCCGATCATCGTCCAGCGGCGGTGACGCAAGGTGAGATCGACGATGCGGGCGTAGATCCCTTGCATGGTGTGGATCGTGCCGAGTTTGCCGATGAATTTCGGCGGCGGCAATTTCGCCGACAGCATCGGCACCAGACTGACCGCAACCAGCCATGATGCCAGGTGCGCGATAGCCATCGCCACCGCCACCTGGGTAAGGTAGATGCTCACACCGCTCTTCTCACCCAGAACCATCGGCAGAAACACGATGATGCTCGACAGCGTGCCAGCGGCGATGGCAACGCCTACCACCTGCGTGCCCTGCACGGCACAGTACCAGGGTTGGTCAGGGAATTTTTCGCGATACTGATAGATGCTCTCCACCGCCACCACGGCATTGTCCACAAGCATGCCGATGGCGAGCAGCAATCCCATCATCGAAAGGATATTGAGCGACATGCCGAGCATCTGCATGCAGCCCAGGGTAATAACGAGACAGATCGGTATCGACAACGACACCATCAGCGTGGATGGCCAGTCGCGCAGAAAAAAGAACAGCACGATGATCGACAACAGCGTGCCCTCGATGCCCGCGCGGCCAAGTTGCGTGAGCGAATCGGTCACGCCTTTGGCCTGGTTTTGCATGAAATACAACTGCACGCCGGACATCTCCGGATCTTGTCGGATGCGATCCATTTCGCGCGTAACGGCGCGACCCACTTCGACCAGGTTCGCGCTGCGCTCCTTGTAGACATCCAGCGCAATCGCCGGTCGCCCATTCAAGCGCCGCGCATAGTCCAGCCGCTGCGGCTTGAGCGTCACCTCGGCGATGTCGGACAGCTTCAGGCCCTTGTCGTTGAGCACCAGATTGCGTACCTCATCGATGGTGTGCCACTCGCCCACCGGCTGCACGCGATAGCGCAAAGCAGCTTCCCGGATCAAACCACCCGCGGCGGAAAAATTCGCGTTCGACAGATGCTGAAACAACTCATTGAGGCTCACGCCAGCCGCGCTCAGGCGGTCCGCCGCGATTTCTATCTGCACTTCGTTCGGTGACACACCTTGAATGTCCACCCGTGCCACGCCGGGAAGGTGTTCGATCGGTCGCTTGACCTTGCGGTCAAGCAGCTCATAGGAATTGCTCATGTCGCGATCGGAAGAAATGCGCAAACCCAGCACGGGCTGATCGGAGCTGGAAAATTTCTGCACGGAATACCGTTGCAAATCGCTCGGCAGATCTTTGCGAATCGCGTCGATTTTCGCTCGCGCTTCGACGGCTTTGACTGCAACGTCCTGCCCCCATTTGAATTGCATGAAGACATTGGCACCATCCGCGCTCGTCAGCGACTGCATGTTTTGCACGCCGGTGAGCGTGGACAATGCCTCTTCAACTGGGCGCGTGATCGTGCGTTCGATTTCGCCCGGCGTGGAGCCGAGATACGGCACTTGCACCGCCATGAACGGGAATTGCACATCCGGCTCGGATTCCAGCGGCAGCTGAAACGAGGCGATCAGACCAATCACGGTCATCGACACGAATAGCATGACCGCCGTGACCGGGCGCTTCAGACTCAATTCGGCAAGCGTCATTGTGCATTGCCTCTGTTCGACGGCGGAAATCGATCGGGCATGCTCATGTGCCGGCCTCCTGCAGCGTCTCGGAAGCACGCACCCCCACCGCCATCGCCTTGCGCTCGCCACGTTCGCGGTAGTAGGCGTCGCCATGTCGATCGAGCAAGTTATAGACCACGGGTATCACAACCAGAGTAAGCAAGGTGGACACGGTCAATCCGCCAATCACTGTGACTGCCATCGGCGCACGGACCTCGGCGCCGTCGCCCAAGCCGATCGCCAGCGGCAGAAATCCGAACAGCGTGCACAAGGTTGTCATCGTGATCGGACGCAGGCGCGATTCGGCAGCCTGCTCGATCGCCAACAACTTCTCCGCACCTTCCTCGCGCAATTGATTGACGCGATCGATCAACACAATGGCGTTTTTCACCACGATGCCAGCCAGCATGATCAATCCGATGAATACGACCACGCTGATCGGCGTGCCAGTCAATTTCAATGCAAGCACCGCGCCCACCAACGCCAGCGGAATCGAGAACATGATGACGAAGGGGTGCAGCAGCGACTCGAACTGCGATGCCATGACGAGATAGACAAGAAAAATTGCAAGACCGAGAGCGAAGATGAGCGAGTTCGTCGATGCATCGAGTTCTTCGCTTTGCCCGCCGATGTGTGTCGTCACGCCGGCGGCAAGCGGATTGTCGCGAATCAACTTGCGTACCTCGCTCACCGCACTGCCAAGGTCGCCGTAATGCAAATTGGCCGAGACAATGGCGACGCGCTCCTGGCTGATGCGATGAATCTCGCTTGGACCGACAGAGGAAATGACGTCGGCTACGGCGGATAGTCGAATTGGTGTGCATGTCGTTGTCGTGAACGTCTTCGCCGCACTTTGCGTACTGCCGTTCGACGCGGCGGTGCCTGTCGTGGATGTGCTTGCGCTGCCCGAATTCGACGCAGTTCCCGTCGACGAATTCGCCGTTGTGGAAGCGCCGCACTGCGCATAACCGACGATCAAATTGCGAATGTCTTCGAGCGAGCCTCGCTGGTTTTCCTGCGCACGAACGAGAACGTCGATCTTGCGGTCACGAAAACTGTACTTGGTCGGTACCGAGCCTTTAACCTTGTTCACCACTTGATCGGCGATCTGCTTCGTCGTCAAACCCAGTGCGGCGGCACGGTCCTGGTCGAAGCGGATTCGAATCTCCGGGTAACCGCCTTCGACGGTCGACTTCACATCGGAGAATCGATCCGATGCGTTCATCAACGAGGTCAACCTCTTCCCGGCCTTGTCCAGCGAGGCAAGATCATAGCCACGCAACTCGATTTCCAAGGGGGTGGCGAGGCTGAACAATTGCGGTCGCGAAAACTTGACTTCGACCCCGGGGTGTTTCTGCATGCTTGCGCGCAGTACGGTGGTTGCAGCGCGCTCGCCGCTCGCGCCAACCCCCTCCTTGAGAACGATGAGCAGGCGCGCGATGTTTTCGCCCGACTCGGTCGGCGTGGCATCCAGGCGCGTTCCCGTGCCACTGACGCCATAGATGAATGCGATGTTCGGATCGTTCTTGCGCCCTGCTTCCAACTCCTTGACCAACGCATCGGTATCCGCCAGCGCTGTGCCGGGAGGCAGTTTCACCGTCATTTCGAAGCGGCCTTGCGCCAGTTGTGGAATCAAATCCATGCCCATGGTCGGAATCAGCGCCAGGCTGGCGAAAAATGTGAGCGCGGCGAATCCGAGAACCTGCCACGGGTGCGCGAGCGCCTTGGGAAGGAAAGCGTGATAGCCACGTGCGGCAGCGTTGTACGGACGCATCACAATGCGGCCAACCGCACACAATGCTTTGCCGACAAGCTTGCCGATCGCGGCGAATATGGTGAAGCCGATCGCGGCGAGCCAACGCGGAATTTTCTGTACCAATAGCGCCACGACCGGCGACACCACACGTTGCACGATACGGCCAAAAGCGCTCTTCGGTTGCCACCCCGGCGAAGGCAGCTCTTCCTTGTAGGCGAGTGGCGCGCGCCCCTTGAGCGAAGCCAGCATCGGAATCAAGGTCATCGCCACGATCAACGAAATCAGCATCGCGAATGTCACGGTCAGTGCCTGATCGCGGAACAACTGGCCACCGACGCCCTGCACGAACACGAGCGGGAAAAATACTGCCACCGTGGTCAAGGTCGACGCGATTACCGCCATCGATACTTCTTTCGCGCCCTTCACCGATGCGTCCAGAATGCTTGCGCCGTGCTCGCGCATGCGCGCGATGTTTTCGAGCACGACGATGGAATCGTCGACGACCATACCCGTGGCGAGCGCAAGACCTCCCAGAGACATCACATTCAGGCTCACGTTCGCCTGCCCCATGAAGAAGAACGTCGTGATCAGCGAGATCGGCAAGCTCAACGAGATGATGAAGGTGCTCCACGAATCGGCAAGAAAGAAAAAGATGATCAGGATCGCGAGCACGCCGCCGATGATCGCGTCATTGCGCACGTCGTCCAGCGAGGATCGGATGAAAATCGACTGATCGTCGATCGTGTCGAGCTTTGCATTGGGCGGCAGAATGTCCTTGAGCTTGGCGAGTTGCTTCTTGACGTTTGCGGCGACATTGACCGTATTGCCATCGCCTTCCTTGTAGATGGCCAATTCGATCGCCTCATGGCCATCGATGCGTACGATGCCTTCGCGCTCCTTGTAGCCTTGGCGAACATCGGCGATGTCCTTGAGTCGAATCGGCACGCCGTTGTCGACCTTGATCACCAGATTGCGCATCTGTTCGAGATCGACGAACTGGTTGACCGTGCGCACGAGATAGCGCTGCGAGCCGTTCTCGATGCGACCGCCGGACACGTTCACGTTTTCGTCGGTCAAGCGCTTGGCCACGTCGGCGATATCGAGATTGAGCTGGCGGAGCTTTTGCTGATCGATGTCGACATCGACTTGATCTTCCAGGCCACCGCCCACTTTGACTGCAGCCACGCCGGGCGTGGGTTCAAGGCGCTTCTTCAACTCGTCATCGGCAAAACGCCGCAACTGTTTCAACTGCGCTTCGCCAACGATGGCGTCGGCGCCTTTGCCGGAGAGGCTGAGCGCCATGCGGATGATCGGATCGGTCGATGGATTGAAGCGCAGCAGCACGGGCTTTTTCGCATCGAGCGGCAACTGGATTGTGTCGAGCTTGTCGCGTACGTCAAGACCGGCCTGATCCATGTTCGTGCCCCAGGCGAATTCGAGAATCACGTCGGATTGCCCGGTGCGCGACACCGAATGGACCTTGCGCAAATTCTTGACCACGCCGATCGCTTCTTCGACCGGTTGCGAAATCAGGTTCTCGATCTCCAGCGGCGCCGCACCCTCGTATTCGGTGCGCACGGTCAAAGTGGGATAGGACAAATCTGGCAAGAGGTTGACCTTGAGTCCGGACAAGGCAATCAGTCCGAATATCACGAAGGTCAACGTCACCATGCCAACGGTGACGCGCCGGCGCGTGGCGAGTTCGACGATGTTCACGGGTCAACCCTTCTTCGTCTCGTCGGGCTTTTGCGCCAGTTGCTTGCCTTCGCCAGTGTTGAGCACTTGCACCGATGTGCCGTCGCGTACCGCATTGCGACCGACGGTAATAACCTCGGTGCCCACATCGAGACCTGAGCGAATTTCCACTTTGTCGCCTTCGCTGTACCCGACTTTCACACTCTTGCGATGTGCGACCCACGACGGCACCGCAGGCTTGTCGCCAGTTCCATTGACGACCTTCGTATCCGGTTTTTTGACTGCATCCTTTTTCTGTCCGGCTTCAGCGAGTTTGTCTGCTGCCTTTTCGACCACGAATACGGCCGTCTCCCCGTCTTCTTCGACAAGCGCTGCGCGCGGTATCGTCAACGCATCCGCACGTTGATCGTAGACAATGCCGATGCGACCGAACATGCCGGGTTTGAGGTTGCCCGTTTTGTCGTGAAACTCGCAGGTCACGCGAAAGGTACCGCTGTTCGCATCGACCACGGGTGCGATGCGCAAAATTTCGCCCACAAACGGCTGCCCCGGCAAGGCATCGACATCGAGTGTCACCGGTTGCCCGTTCTTGAGAATGCCGAGTTGGCGTTCTGGCACATTGAGCACGGCTTGCAGAGGGTCCATGCCGACGATATGGAAAAGATTTTGGCCGTTCTGAACCAGATTGCCGCGCTTGACCGAGCGTTCGGCAATCACGCCGTCGACCGGGGCGACGATCGTGGTGAACTTGAGATTGAGCACGGCCTCTTCATAGGCAGCGCGCAGGTTCTGCATGTTGAACTTGGCTTGTTCGAAATCCTTCTGCGCAATCAACTGCTTTTGGATTGCCTTGTCGCTGTAATTGAAGCTCGCATCGGCTGCGCGCATTTGCGCCTGCGCTTGCGCGACTTTGGCGCGCGCCATGTCCTGGTCGAGTTGCGCCAACACTTGCCCCGCTTTCACCGACTGCCCTTCTTCGACGAAGAGTTTGACCAACACACCTGAAGTCTGTGCGGAAACCTGGGCTTCGTGATCGGCTGCGAGTGTGGCCGTTCCACTGAAATTGGCAGAAATTTGCGAGCGCATAGCCCTCGCCGTTTCCACGGGCACCGCGTTGACGGCATCGAGCTTGGTATCCTTGGCATGAGCCGAATCACCACTTCCACAACCAGAAAGTGGCAGTGCCGACGCGCATACTAAAGGGATAGTCGCGAAAAAACTAAGCTTTTTATCTTTTATTTTCATATGCATAAATTATATTTTTGAGTGTATGGATTAGAGTTAAGTTCGCGCAGTGTTATACTAAACTACATCACCAATCGTCATGCAATCCCCCAAAAGTCATGCCCGAGTTGCAAGCGCATCTGGAATGAGGGGGCGGCGCACAATTCGACCATGAGAGCGCACGCTACGTTCGATGCCTCTCGGTACGACGCTTCTGCGTGGATGGCATTGAGCCGAACAAAGGTTGCAAGCGTAAGCGCCAGTAGTCACGCTCACACTTCCAACGGCAGAAGCGTTCAGCGCCAGTTACGATTGCCGACGTTGAACGCGCATTCGCGGCTACGTCGATTGCCTTGTCCCAGTAGCCGTGCCGGCATATCGCGACCGACAGTTTCACCATGCAGACAGCAACGTGGGCGATGCCACCTTCAGTTTGGCATCGTGCGATCCGGCATGATGCGAATGCGGGAGCGACGGCGATGTCTCCAGTCATTTGCGTCCCATGGGCTTTCACGGTTCGGGTCGCTGTCGTTGGGGAGATGCGGGCCCGCTGCCACGACGTTTTGACGTCGCGCTTCGCGTTCGTCCCGATCGACCTGGATCGCTAGAAGAAAGTGGGCGTGGGTTGATATACTCTCGCGCCATACTTCAACCGTTGCCGGCCCCGAAAACATGACCAGAACGACGTCAGCCTGCGCTTTGATTCTCCTGACTGCGGCCTTCGCCGCTTCCGCCTTCGCCGCCGAGGCGATCGACGCAGCGAAAGGCGATGCGAAAGCGGGCAAAGCGCTCGTGTACACCTGTGGCGGCTGTCATGGCGTCACCGGCTACATGAACGCCTACCCCAATTATCATGTGCCGCGCATCGGCGGGCAGAATTACGATTACCTCGTGGCGGCCTTGACCGAGTACAAGACCGGACAACGCAATCACCCCACGATGCATGCCCAAGGCGAGAGCCTTTCGGATCAGGACATCCGCAACATCGCGACCTACCTTTCGAGTATCGTCAAGTGAACGGCAACGGAGCACGACACGCAATGAAATTCGCCCCCCTACTCCTCGTCGCCAGCCTTGGCATGAGCGCCGCCCACGCACAGCCGATTCCATTGGAGAAGGTCAAGGAAAAGGCCGCTACCTGTGCCGCCTGTCACGGGGCCGACGGCAATTCCGACACGCCGGCGCAGAGTCAATATCCGCGCCTGGCGGGCCAGTATCACGACTACCTCGCGCGCGCATTGCATGAGTACAAATCGGGCGGGCGCAAAAATCCGATCATGGCGGGCATGGCTGCGCCGCTCAGCGATACGGAAATCGATGCGCTATCGCGTTACTTCGCCGCCATGCCGAGCAAGCTCGACGATCTTTCCCGGCACGAGCAGGGCGACTGAGCGCAGTTCCCGCACGGATATCGGCTCTGATCAAACGTCTCAACCGGCGGCGCTGGCGCCGTCACGACCACGGAAATAGGGCATCGCCCCGCTGGCGTGATCCGTCGCATCGCGAACTGCGCTGATCTCGGGAAAATGCCGGCGCAGAGTGGTTTCGATGCCCTGCTTCAGGGTCACATCCGCCATGCCGCAGCCGTGGCAGCCGCCGCCGAACTGCAACAGAACCACGCCGTCATCGCTGATGTCGACCAAACGCACGCGCCCGCCATGCGCGGCAATCTGCGGGTTGATTTCGGATTCGAGCACGTAACTCACGCGCTCGCTCAGTGAAGCGTCATTTCCCGGCGCGTTGCCCTTGATGTGCGGCGCGCGGATGGTCAGTTGCCCACCGGTCGTGCTGGCTTGATAGTCGATCTCGGCTTCGGCCAGCCACTTTGCGCTCACCGCTTCGACATGCACGTCGAAGCCATTGCAGGGCAAGCAGACTTCATCGCCAACGAGATCGCCCGCTTCGACATAGTCGAGGACGCAATCCGCCTTTGGCGTACCCGGATGAACAACTTTGATGCGAATGCCCAAGCCATCGATATCCTGCTGCGCGAGCAAGTGACGAAAATAGTTCTGGGCGGAATCGGAAATATGGATCATGGTCTGACAATCTGGCCGGCAGCGTGAATGTGGACCATTATAGTCCCCATTGAGTCGTGCTGCCGAAGTGGCGTGTCGTAATGGCTATTTCACGCCGGGAATGGTGCAATGGCACATCGAACCTGCCGACACAGACACCATGCCCACCACCATTCCCACGTTCGCCGATCTCGCCAGCGCCGCATGCGCACCTTTGCGTGGGCCGGAACACGCCATATCCACCGCCCAAGCGCAGACCTGGATTGCCGCTCTGCCCGGCTGGCGTGTTGCCCCGGAGGGTTCGGATCTGCGCAAGGAATTTCGTTTTCCCGATTTCGTTCGCGCACTCGCCTTCGTCAACGCGCTCGGCGATATGGCCGAGCGCGAAAATCATCACCCCGATCTGGAGCTGGGCTGGGGGCGCGTACTCGTGCGTTTTTCCACCCACGACGTCGGCGGCTTGTCGCGCAACGATTTCATCTGCGCGGCAAAAACGGAAATGCTTTTACCTCCTTGAGTCGATTCAAGGTGGCTTCCGGCTTGCCCCGGCTTGCGTAGCAGCTCTCTTCGGCTGGGTCGCCTGACGGCTGCCCAGTTTGACGATTTCGGGCTTGTCCCAAGTGCCGGCGACTTTGTATTCGGACTGTGTGGCTTGATTGATCGGCTTGCCGAGCACGCCGCCAAGCAACCCGCCCACGGCGGCGCCCGGTGGGCCACCCACCACCGCGCCGATACCGGCAAATACCGTTGCGCCAATGTGCGGCGTGACCTCGACTCGCAAGTTCCAGACACTGTTTTTCAAACCGATCGCACCACGAATCAGCAGATCCGCAGACGGGCTTTTCACACTGAATCCATCGGTGTAGGCATAACCATCGGTAAAGGTGAACGCCCCGTCTGCCGAGTCGAAACTGAAGCCCTTTCGGAACAAGTCACCAAAATCGAACGCGAGACGGCGCGGCAATGCGGCGAGATTGAGCAGGCCAGCGAGACGCCCTGCGCCGGGATCGATTTCCGGGATGCGCCCATCGGCAATTTTCATGTGCAGCGCACCGCCATTGATCCGGCTGAGTGCGAACGCCGATGGCGTACCTGCCCAACTGGCATCGATCGAGGCGGCTATTTCGCCCCCCGCCAGCTTGCCGCCATAGCCGAGTGCTTCGAGCATCGCGCCGAAATCTTTCGCCTTGAGCTCGATGCCGAACGTCGAGCGATGAAAGCCGTTGTGCCGCGTCCACACCCCATGCGCCCGCATGTCGATGTCTTGCGAATGCGCATCGACCTTGTCCAAGCGCATGCCTTCGGCAATCGGCGTGGTAGCGACTTCAGCCTTGCCGTAGTTGGCCTTGCCGAGGCGAAAATCGTCGATGCCGATGCGCAGTGGCGGAATCGCTGCCGGGTCGAGACTGTCGTCGCGAACTTCACCGATCGGGGCGGCGTCGGCAGGCGGCTCGGGCGATTCCGGCCAATACAACCGCTTGAAATCGGCGATGATCGTACTTGCATGCAGGTCTTTTCGCGGAATACCGAGTCGGCCTTCGATGTGCGGCCCGTCGAAGTCGACGTGAATCGTATCCGCGGTCATGCTCAGACGCAGTTTTGCGCTGCCAAAGGCGCGCCCCCAAGCAAGAAGCGAGGATGCCCGAATATCGACGCTCTGGAGAACGTCCTCGCCATTGCTGCCACTGCGATCGGCGGCAAAATTCATCCAGCCCGAAAGATCAACCTCATGTGCTGCACCGCCAATCGCAAAGCCCGATTTCGGCAACACATCGCTCGCCTCGCCGCCGAAGATCGCGTTCGCCGCAAACGGCAGTGTGGGCGTTGGCAAACGCCCGTGCAGGTTGAGAATATCGCCGAGGCTCGCATCCAGACTTGCGCCAAGAAACGGCAATCCGAACACGAGTCTGAGCGGCAAGGTATCCGCCGCCGCTTTGTTCAGCGGCGCTGGCAGGTCGATGGCGATGTCGCGCAAATCCGAGGTCAAAGTCAGTCGCTGGCCGGATCCTTCTCGGGGTTTGTCGATGTCATCGCGATCGGCACTGAATCGAGCACTCCAATTCGTCTCGCCTGAAAGGTATTTTTCGTAACTTTTGAGTGCGGGTGCATAAGCGAGCACATCGCGCACCGGCAAGCGTACGTCGACCTTGCTTTCGACGACATGCTTGGTATCGTCGACATAACTGCCGACGGCGAGCGAAAATTTCGCCGGTCTGTCTTTGAACGTCGTCGTCAGTGCATCGGCGGAAAATCCGTTGCGATTGAACCGCAACAGCCCGGACGCCTTGTCGAATTTCAAATCGTATTTCGCATCGGAGAGATTGGCATCGGCGATTTGTACTTTTCCTTCGATCTGAAATTTTTCGATCGGGTTCATTGGTGCATTCAGCGCAAAATCGATTTTGCCCTGCCCGCCTGCTTCGACTCCCAGCAGCGGCGCGGAGAATCGAGTAGCCAATGGTGTTACCCTGATGAATCCGAGCAGATCGCGGCCCGAGCTTTGCGCGCTGGCCGCCACGGCGAGCGTCCCTTCACCATAGTCGCTGATGTCGACGCTGCCTTTGTTGATTTTCATTCCCGGCAAGTCGCCCCCGTCAACATCGGCATGCAGGCCCGCATTGACGAAGTCGACGAATGCATGAGCGTGTTCGATGTCCGGCCACTCGTCGACATAGTGAAAATGCAGATCCGCCACTTCCACCGCGGCCTCGAAACGGCCACGGTTGTTCCGGAATGGCCAATCGGAAAGATCGCCGCGAAACACCGCACGCCCGCCGACAATGTCGCCGGCGGCCAGCGCACGATCCAACCACGTCACCGCATGCGCGGGCATGACATTGATTGGCCAGAATCGATGCGCCGCAGGCACTTCGCCGTGCGCGATGACGGCGGCAAGGTCCAGTGCAGGCTTGCCTCCCGCATCGGCGAGATCGACCGTGCCGCGTAACTCACCGCCGAAACCGCTGCCTTGGGTTGCATTTTCGAAGCGCAGAGCATCGGTTTCGACACGCCAGCCTGCCTCGTTGCGATAGGCCGCAATGCTGCCGTGAAATTCCGAGAAGCCCAAGGGTTCGCGAAATACCCCGGGCAACGACACAGCGAGCGCGTTGTGCTGAGGAAGCTCGAAAGTGATCGCTTTCGGATCGGCCAGAATTTTTCCCGACAGGCCGTTGACACCCGGAATTTTGCCAAACGCATGGGTGGCGAACCCGTCGAGTTGGGCAGCAGCATCGAAATTGTCGGCATCGACGAAACGCAAAGTTGCACGGGCCAACGTGCCAGATGGATTGGCTGCGTAGAGCCAGCGACGCAGATCGACGGGCAATGCCTCCACGAGCATGGCCGCGCTGGCGACCGCACCCAGATCGATGGCGCTGGCATCCACGACGTATTCCGGCATCGCGCCCGCTGCGGCATCGACCGACGGATCGCGTCGGCGCAAATGCAATTGCGCCGACGGGGCAGGCAGGCCATGAAGACTGAGATCAATATTTACGAGGTCGGCGCTCCAGCCACTCCCATCGCGCATCCAGCGCGCACCAAAAGCAATGCGATCCATCCCCACGCGCGGCAGGAAATCGTGCTTCTCGTCGAGCTTGATCGAAGCATTCGCGGCAAGCACCAAGCCGGTCACGTCGACCTCGGCACGAACTTCCCTCAATTCGCCGTCGCGCAACCAGGCCCAAACTTGCAACTTGCCGCCGCCACGATCGACGATAAGCCCCTTGAGCGGATAATTGCGCAGCACCGCCGCAAGATCGACACGGGTACCTCCAAGATAAGCCCGCCCTTCGCGTCGAGCGCGATCGTATTCGATCACGGCCTCGATCGGTGCGGCTGAATTCGCATCAGGGGTGTCGAGATTCCGGATCCGTCCACGCGCACGCAGAAAATTACCCTGCACTTTCAACCGCAACTCATCCGCGCCGAGGCGAAAATGCTTGTCGTTCGGCACATCGTCGATGGCGAGTTTCGCACCGCGAATCACCACCGTGCCCAGGCCGAACAGCGCATTGTCGTCCAGGCTCGGCGCTGCGTTCGACGACTCGGTATCGAATCCACCGAGGCGCCACTGCTTTTGCGCGTCGCGAACAAGATCGAGCTCCACGCCGGACAACCGGATTTCCGTCCAATTCGCTCCGGGTTGTGCCCATGCGAAAAAATTGATCTTCAAACCCGCGCTGGCAAGGACCAGACTGCGACCGGCATCCCCTTGAACGCTGGGGGTTTGTGGCACGCCGAGGTGCACGCCGGCGAGATCGAGCAAGGGGCCGGTGCGTTCCCAACGCGCATAGAGATGATCGATCACGACGGGGCGACGCAACGCTTCGCCCAGCTTGCGCGCGACCACTTCCGGATGATTCGTCACCCACGGCAGCAAGACGAGCTGAGTCAGGCTGCTGACGACTGCCATGAAAATGGCATAGGCCGCAAGCAGTCTCAGCAACCACCATCGCGCGCGATGCAGGCGGCGGTGCCAAGGAGTCATGACAAGCGACGTAGATGGATCGGAGAAACCCTGTCGGGGTGCGCGAGATCGCGCGCGTCACTGCCGCAACCACGATACCGTTGAGAACGCCAGCTTTCGCTCACTCGTTGCTTTTCGCCGATCGTTTGCGAGCCACTACAACAGAACCACATCGTACTGCTCCTGCGCGTAGTGCTCTTCAGCCTGAAAGCGAATGGTTTTTCCGGTGAATTCTTCCAGTTCCGCGACTGCTGCCGACTCCTCGTCGAGAATGCGTGTAACGACCTTTTGCGCAGCGAGCACGAGCAAACTCGCTGCCTCGAACTGACGTACCGCGCGCGTTATTTCGCGGAATATTTCGTAGGTCACCGTCTCGGCGGTTTTCACGTTGCCGCGACCATCGCAGGTCGGGCACGGTTCGCAGAGCTGACGTTCCAGACTGTCCGTCGTCCGCTTGCGCGTCATTTCGACCAGCCCGAGACTCGACATTTCGTACACCGTCGTCTTGGCATGATCGTGGGCCAGTGATTTCTCCAATTGACGCAGCACCTGGCGTCGATGCTCGGCATCCGTCATGTCGATGAAGTCGATGATGACGATGCCGCCGAGATTGCGCAGGCGCAGTTGCCGCGCCGCGGCCTGTGCCGCTTCGAGGTTGGTCTTGTAGACCGTCTCCTCGAGGTTGCGATGGCCGAGAAACGCACCAGTATTGACGTCGATTGTGGTCATCGCCTCGGTTTGATCGATTATCAGGTAACCGCCCGACTTCAATGGCACTTCCTTCTTGAGCGCACGCTGAATCTCGTCCTCGACGCCGTACAAATCGAAGATCGGTCGCTCGCCCGAATACCATTCGATGCGCTCGACCAACTCGGGCATGAATTTGTGCGTGAAGGTCAGGGTTTTTTCATAGGTTTCGCGTGAATCGACGCGAACTTTTTCGACGTCGCCACGCATCATGTCGC
>Ga0208826_1000830_pt1 | contig 29470 bp, 37 predicted proteins | sample AD_UKC115_MetaG_FD_184451 | JGI IMG/M metagenome (GOLD analysis project Ga0208826, IMG submission 184451) | Active sludge microbial communities of municipal wastewater-treating anaerobic digesters from Hong Kong - AD_UKC115_MetaG (SPAdes)... | ecosystem: Engineered > Bioreactor > Anaerobic >...
CTTCAACCTGGCGCAGAAAACCGATGATCTGCTCTTCCGTGTACTTGCTCTTTCTCATCTCCGTCATTCTCCAAATTTGACGGATCCTTCGGAAATATCACCGGTACGCTACGACGGGAGCAGGTCACATCAACACGCCACCCACGCCCCATTGGAACCACCACTGGACGTACCAAATACTTTTTTCCGATAGGAGCAGTACGACTTCTTCCCGATGGATGGCGACGTTGTTCAAGAGCTTGCAAACAAAGGGCCATGACCCGATGAGAAAAGACAACGACGCAACGCTGATACGCGCTTCGAAGGATCGCCAAGCCCAAAAAGCCAAATAAGCGACTACCGCGATTGCCAAAGTAACAATAACTGTCACGTCAAGGTCTGCACCAATGCGACGGGACAACGTCCAAAAGAAGGCGAGTAGGGTCACCAGGGCCAGCAGAAGCAGGCCCGAGACGAAACTCCAAATTTCACGACCATGCATGCTGGCACCAAATAAGATTTATGACAAATGCATCATACCTAAAAGCATGCATTTTGTTTGTTTCCTAAAAGGTATCTTTTAGGAAACAAATGTGATAGTTTCACCCTCCAATCGATATTCAAACCCTGCCAAATCGAACCGCAGTTTGTTTCCCGAAAGATTTGACTTCCTGAAACTTCTGAGTAGACTGGCCAGGAACCGAAATTTTTCACCCCCCTTACTATGGAAACCCTCGTCACCCGACCGCTGCCACCGAGCACCCCGGAAGCGGTGCGCATCGGCCATGAACATCTACCGCGCGAAGCGCTCGATCTGATCGAGACGCAACTGCAGGAAATCGTGAACCGCCACTTGCTCGAACTCTCCCTGGTCGAGCAGTACAAGCGTGGCGAGCTCTTTCTCACCGACGTGTCCGCCGCCCTCGGTCACTACCCCGATGTCGAAAAAACCATGCAATGGCTGCAGAGCCACGGTGCACGGATCGGCCCAGGCGCTGACATGCGTGCCATCAGCCGCAAGGCAGTCAGTGCCCTGATTGAAAAAAGGCGAGGTTCCGTAGCTAGCCAACCTCGCTAGTATGGATGCCATCGTCTGTGACACATCCTCGCTCATTCGTCTGTTCAAGAGCGGCTCGCTCGCGCTGATCGCGGTCGGATTTGATCAGGTCTTCATTCCTGACGCCGTGCTCGAAGAGTGTGGCGCTGAACTGCGCCAAGCCATCGCGGCGCAGCAATTCGTTCGCATCGAGTCCTCATCGGACATCGTCACCAAATACGGAAGAGGGGAGCGGGCCATGCTCAATGCAGCACTAGCCTGGAACATCCCGAACATCCTCACCGATGACGACAAAGCCGCCCGTGAAGCGGTGCGGCATGCGCTCACGCCGTTTTCTGCGCTCGATATTCTGGTGTTGGCCAAGCAGTCCGGCGCGGCCATTTCAATCCGCGCTCTCGTCGACGAAATGATCGCCAAAAACGAGCGCATCGAACCTGATGACATCCGTCAGGCGCTCGCCGATACCGGCGAACTGTGATCGCGCAACCGTTCATCCGCCTCATAACCCCAACCCCGTGACCGCACTCACCCCGACATCCGCATCAGTCATCGTCGTGGCCAAGTCACCCGCTCGAGCCGTGGCCAGGATCGCGCGTGAGGCCACCAGTGAGCGTGACACCTTGCGCTGGTGGATCGAGCAATACTTGACTACCTATGCCACCGGTACCGTGAGTACTCTGCGCGCCAAGCAAGCCGATCTGGGCCACTTCCTGCGCTTCTGCCAGTGGGTGTTCAGCGATGCCACACCTGGTGCAGTCACCGACACGAACACCGTCGAACCCATCGTCTACCGCTGGAACCGCGCCACCAGCAATGCCTATCTGCTCTACCTTGACCGGGAGCGGATGGACAAACCGCACTCACGAAAACAGCTCGGAGATCCACGCTGGTCTGCCAGCGCCAAAAATCGCAAGATCGATCACCTGCGCACCTTCGCCAAATGGCTCTATGGCCAAACCCCGAAGATCATCCCGGAAGACCCGATGCGCGGCATCCAGCGCTACGACACACCGCCACTCAAGGCCAAGCGCATTGATGACAGAACCCTGGCCCGGCTCAACATCGAGGCACAAGACCTGGCGGTCAAGCGGATCAGGCGCGACAAATCGCGCGTATCCATTGGCGACCGGGTACTGCGCAAGGACGCACGCCCCAAGCGCGATTTCGCGCTCTACCAGCTCCTGCTCGGCTCGGGCCTGCGTATCAACGCCGTGGCCAATTTGAGCATCGAGCAATGCCGCCTCGATGGACACATCAAAAAGCTCGTTGCCGTGAAAGAGAAAGGACGCCAGGAGCGCGAAGTCGTCATTTCCAACGACGCGGCCGACGCGATCCGCGACTACATCAAGAGCGAGCGCGAAACCGATGCCGGCGACTGGAACGGAAGCCGTGCACTGTTCCTTTCAGTGCCAGAACGCGCCAGGCAACGCAATGACACCCTGCACGGCCGCATGACCACGCGAGCATTGGCCTACATCATCAAGAAGCTCGGGATCAACGCGCTCGGTGAAACAGCCGGTAAAGCCATTCACCCGCACTTGTTCCGACACCACGTCGGCTACCTGATGAACGAGCGAGGCGGTATCACGGCCACCCAAAAGCAGCTCGCCCACCGAAATCTCACCTACAGCGCCGTCTACGCACAGCGCACGGATGAGGAGCAGGCGGGGTACCTTAACAAGAGATAAAGCCTCAGCAGGTGCCCTGCGTTACAGCTTAATGAAGGTATCAGAACCGGCGTTTATAGATGCCCATTCTTCACCGACAGATACTTGCTTAGTCATTTGCCAAAGCGTCTTGAGCGTGACAAAAGGAGCATTGGGCACGAGCTGGCCCGTCCAAGTCGTGATTGCCTGAAAATCCCTCCAATGCACGACGAAAGCGATTAAGTCGCCGTCCACATAGCCGCGCAGATCGCCGACGGTTGTGCCGCCTGCACCGCTGACAGTGCTCGTGTAGGTACCACTCAATGCACCTTTCGCGTCTTGGGTAATTTCAGCAATCGAGCGAAGCTCGTTTTTCCACTTGCCTGTAAAGTCAACAGTGGTACCAGTTCCCGGAAGGGCACGAGCAAGGGACTTTTCGTGAAGCATGATTTGCTACTCCTAAAGTTTGACGTTGGTACCAGGCCGGAAGAATTTTGTTGGTACTTCACAGAAGTTCATCGCCCCCCAACGATAAATCTTCATGCCATTGCTTTTCGGGCCGTAATGGGCAACAACCCGTGCAAGAAATTCACTCACTCGCACGTTGAGTACATCACTGCTGTGGTAGGAAATCAATGGCTCTACCGTCCCATTGGTGTTCTTGGCGAAACCCGTGACCATCACGGTGTGATCAATGCGCCCGTCACCTTGAAAATCAATGGAGACCACGTCGCCGTAGTTCACTGACGAAAATCCCTGCCACCCATACCAGCTCTCGTATCCACCGTTCATGTGACGGTAAAAGCCGTGAGCCGTTTTCCACGTCTGTGATGTCTGTGATGAGTTGACGTAGTACCAATACAGGTCACTGGCAGCACTACCAAGCGTCGTATTTCGCCAACCTCCAGCTCGCAATGATTGGCTGACGAAGTTCGTGCAGTCGCCACCGTCACTCGGCAAAGAGCTGTAGTCGGCATATGAAGGGTTGCGACTGAGCGCCCATTGACGCGCGTAGCTCGTGGCTTTTTCCCGATCATACGGTTCTTGCGGCCGCGCGAAGACCGAGTTGGTGGCCACGACGAGTGCCGAAGCAACGAAAACAGATCGACGAAGGTTCATGATTTTTTCCTCTTCCCTATTGGGGCAAATAGTTCCGGAAGACATCAGATAGTCTACCTTGGAGTTTCTCGAAATTGTCGTACTCGTCTGGCTGCAAGCATTCGCGCCAGCCCTGAAGCTCGCCGTCAGCTAGCAATGGGTTATCGAGTACCTGAAAATATTGAGCGACCATGTCCAGAGTCGAGAAATCCAACTCTTTTCGTCCGGAGTTAGGGTCGATATACAGCAGACCATCCATCGCCAGTACTGTCGGGAAGGGCTTCCCGAAGATGTTATTGGCGTCGCCTATCGGCAGAAAACGCTCACAGGCTTCAACAAAACGTTTGAGCATCGGGTCACCAAGAAAGTCTGCAAGGGCTTGTTCGGTCTGATCACTCACATAACCATACGGCAGATGGCCTGACGCGTCTGGTTTGGCAAAGTAGCTGGCAAGATCTTCCTTGCCAATACGCAAGTCTGTTGGATTGCCGGCACCGAACACATAGGTGCGCTCAATGCCGTTCACCGAAACAATCCGTGACTTCCATGACATATCTGTTACCAAGGCCACCGGCAACTGATGAGTAAAAGTTTGCAGCCTCAATGGCCGCGCCTCGGCCTTGACACTCGGCACAGGCAGTGGCTTGCCTTGCGATGAATGGAAGGCAATGAACCAGATCGCGCCGGCGACGCAACCGAGCACCGCCAAACCACCGATAATCGCCGCCTTGCGAGCAACAAATGTACGTGTGGCTGCTACTTTCATATGCAATTGATACTAGTGAAAGTGTGTTGAAAGTCAAGGTTGCCGATGATCATCCCACCATTCCGAGTAGGATTAACCACCGCACAAGCAATCGGTGTGTGGTGAACGTTGGCCGGGATATCAGCATCGTCTAACGGTGTTTTCTTGGGCTTCATCATGAGTAAATTGGTGGAGGGGCAAGCCGGAGTCGAACCGGCGCGTGGCAGTTTTGCAGACTGCAGCCTTAACCAGCTTGGCGATTGCCCCGAAAAAAAATCATCGTGCGTGACGCATACTGTTACGACACGGGAGTCAGCTCAAAGGTGTCGCGATGTTCCTGCATCGTCCACCCGGCCGTTTCGAGCTGGTCGCGCAGGCGGTCAGCTTCGGTCCAGTCCCTGGCGGCTTTTGCATTCCATCGTGCCTGTGCCAGTTCGGTGATGTGTGCTGGGATCGCGTTGGCTTTCGGCTGCCATTCGGTGAGGCCTAGCCCCAGCGCCTGGTCAAAGTAGGTAAGCAACGCACGCAACTCGCTGCCAGATAGTGTCGTTGATCTTACGGCCTCGCGTAGCACTACGAGCGCCTGCGGGAAATTGAGGTCGTTCGCGAGCCGTTCCAGAAACGACTGCTGCAGACGCTCAAATTCCGCCGATGCAACGTTGTCAGCCGCCACGGGTGGCAACGCGTGAAACGTCCGCCGAAGTCGTTCGAGCGCAATCTGCGCCGCCTCAAGCGCTTCCCAGGAAAAATTGAGCTGGGTACGGTAGTGCGCCGTCATGCAGAGGTAGCGGTACGCGAGCGGATCGTAACCCTGGTCGACGAGCAACTGTACGCGCAACGTTTTGCCGGCCGACTTGCTCATCTTCGCGTCATCGACCACCAAAAAGTAGCCGTGCATCCAGTAGTTCGACAATCTGGAGTTGTAGGCCGCCTCAGTCTGCGAAATCTCGTTACGGTGGTGAACCCCAATATGGTCTTCACCACCACAGTGGATGTCAAAGTATTCGCCAAGGTACTTGTGGGCCATCGCTGAACACTCGATGTGCCAACCCGGAAACCCGCGGCCCCAGGGGGAGTCCCATTCCATCTGCCGGTTCTCACCAGGCTTCGGGAACTTCCACAGGACATAGTCCCCCGCTGATTGCTTTTCACCCATGTCCACGCGGACGCCGGGCTGCTGTGCTTCGATACCGTTCAGGCCCAGGTAGAAGCCATACTCAGGTTGCTTGGACGTGTCGAAATAGATCCCGTCGCTAGTCACGTACGTGTAGCCACGTTCCTCGATCCGTTGAATGAAGGCAATCTGCTCGTTGATGTGATCGGTTGCTTTGCACCAGGTACTGGGTTCACGAATATTGAGCGCTCGCATATCGGCACGGAATGCGTCCGTGTAGAGCGCAGCTATCGTCCAGGCCGATTGGCCCGTACGGCGGGAACCAACCTCCATCTTGTCCTCACCATCGTTGCCATCAGAGACCAGATGACCCACGTCAGTGATATTCATGACGTGGTTGACATCAAAGCCGTGCATCCGCAGCACGCGGATCAACCCATCTTCGAATAGATAAGTGCGCAAGTTGCCAAGATGGGCATAGTCGTAGACCGTCGGGCCGCAGGTGTAAATGCCGACTTTGCCGGGTACGATTGGCTGAAAGTCGCGAACTGAGCGCGACCAGGTATCAAAGAGACGCAGTTGCTGTTTCATGATCAGGGCTCCGGGTTCGGTATTAGTGCTTGGTGTTCACGAGTGCCATCAGTTTGGCTGTTTCTTGCTCGCAATCCCCGAACTTTTCGCGGAGCCACGTCTCGTTGTAGTACGTGCCAGCGTAGCGATCACCCGAGTCGCAGATGATCGACACCAGCGAACCAGAACGTCCCGACTGCAGCATTTCTTCGGCCAGTTGGATCAGCGCGAAAAAGTTGGTACCCGTGCTTGCGCCGACTTTGCGCGACAGCAACGCCGACAAGGTGCGCATACCAGCAATCGACTCCTGGTCGGCAATGGCAATCATCCTGTCAACGACGTTGCGCATAAAGCTCGGCTCAACACGCGGTCGGCCGATGCCTTCGATCTTCGAACCGGCGGACGTCAATGTCGGGTTGCCGGACTCCCAGTAGGTCTTGAACACCGATCCCGCTGGGTCGGCGACACACAGTTTCGTAGCCACGCCACGATGCCGGAGATACCGCCCTATCGTTGCACTGGTGCCGCCGGTGCCGGCGGCAGCAACAATCCACGCTGGTATCGGGTGCTTCTCGTCGCCGAGCTGCTTGAAGATACTGTCGGCGATGTTGTTGGTGCGCCAGTCGATGGCTCGCTCCGCGTTGCTGAACTGATCAATATAGAAGCCACCCATTTCGGTCGCAATCCGCTGAGCGGTGGCGTATACCTCGGCCGCGTGATCGACAAATTGGCAGGTGCCGCCGTAGAAACGGATCAGCTCGACCTTCTCAGCTGACGTGCTTTTGGGCATGACTGCGATATAGGGCAAGTCAATTTCGCGGGCAAAGTACGACTCAGACACCGCCGTCGAGCCACTTGACGCCTCAACTACCGGTCGGCCCGGCTGGAGCAAGCCGTTGCAAAGCGCATAGTTAAACAGTGCGCTGGCCAGCCCGTGCTTCAACGACCCCGTCGGATGGGCCGACTCGTCCTTGAAATAAAAATCAATACCCGCATCGGCATAACGCGGGACGCGGAGCACCAAAAGCGGTGTCTCGCCGTTACGCTGCTTCTCGGCGCGAAGCTGGGCAGATGCCCATGCCACCCAGGCGTGGTTCAGCTCCTCCGGTGCCGGCACTGCCGGCACTTTGCCGGGCTCGACAAGCACACCCGTTGAGCGTGCGCTCACGCCGCGATCAACCCGTTGCACTACTTCAAGACTCATAGGTTTCCCCTCTCGTGGATTACCTGGGGCCGCCCTACAATGTCAGGGTAAGCCCGTTCACAGACGCCTTACACGCTGGGTCGGCGCCGCCAAGAGCCGATCCAGCACCCAAATTCGTTGGTAGCCGCAGCTACCCGCCAATCATCCGCTCAATATCTTCAATCGACATCGATGTTTCGCCCTGGTCAATCACGCGGTCCTCGAGCGCCTGCAGGCGCCGCGAGAACTCGATAACCGACCTCTTCGCCAAGTCAGGTCCGTCCTGATGAGGGTTTTTCATCGGACAGTCATCGCAGCTGCTGTTAGGGGTTGTTTTTTCCACGACTATCCTCCGCCGCGTGCGCAAGGCAACGGGGATTGATTCGCGTGTACTTGATCGTTGTCTTGGTTCATTGTTATTGAACCTAAACGAACTTATGCCCCGGGAGGCTTTCAACCGCCGCTTGGGGCGGGCAAGGAGAGATACCTAAATACCAACAATGTCAAGGTGTTATTTCAAATAACATTGACATCTAGACAAAAAATTGATATTTTAGGGATGCATTTGTGGACAGTCCGGCATGCATTGACATGCATTGCCGAACGTGCCATAATTGCGGTCTTTCCTGTTTTAGTTCGTTAGGCTCCGTCCTTTCCACTAAGCACATTTCAGGGAAGATCCCTCGAGTCTCTTCCGAAGACATCGGGGGTTAAGGCCAGCTTTGCGCTGGCCTTTTCTTTTCTGCCAGCAACTCCGCCAAAGCGGAACTATAACACGTTTCAAAAAAAACAAGCCCCTGCTCATCACTGAGCACGGGCCACTTCATCAACGCTGAGAGCTAGAACAGGCTGTGTCGTCTAGCTGGTTCGTACGTGACGGGAAGGCGGCCCGCACTCGAAATGCACGATAGGAGGCGGCGCGTAACTGTTCGCGTGTTTCAACTGTACGGATCGTTTCAGCATGATTTCCATTCCCCATTTCATCTCGCACAACGCGAGACGGTATCGGTGATTTAGCCCGCACTCTGGTGCTGCAATGTGGCCCCATCCCCTCATCGGCACGCCCACTCTAGCCGAAATGATGCTCGTCTGCTACCTACACCGGCGGGACGGCACGTCAAGGCTGTTGTAATTTCGCAACGTAAGCGCTGTTGACACGCCTCACTGAGGCGCCACTACAACTCCACAAACTCCACCCCCCGCGGCACCTCAACATTCACCCGCCGCACCACAGCCGGCACCCGCTCCGTCCGCTTCACAAACTCCCCTCGCCGGTAGTACGGCGTCACCGTGAGCAACGTCGGCCGCTTGTTGGCAAACAGATACAGCACCTGATCATCTGGCATCGCCCGTAACGCTGCAGCCGTCATCACCGGCTCCCGACTGGTATGCGGTCGCCCCAGGGCGTCCAGGTGATCCGTCCGCGCTTCACCAATCGTCCTCGACAACATCGTCGCCGTATCAATGTCCATCCCGGAAAAGAACAACCGGCTGGCAATACCGCCCGACAGGATCGTCTCCGCCCCCTTCGGCCCATAGCGCTCCTCGAGCTGCGAAATCGACTGCAACACAATGGCCAGCGACACCTTGCGCTGTCGCGTCGTCGTGATGATCGACGGGAAGCCGGGAATGCTCAAATGCCCGAACTCATCGAGCAGGAAGTGCACCGGCAACACCCCGCCCTCGCCACCTCTCCCCTTCCCGCCTCCACCGCGCTGCAGCGCTGCAAAAATCTCGTCGTCCAGACAGAAATGGAAGAGATCGGTGTAGAACAGACTCATCAACCCGGCGTAGTAGTGCACCCGGTTCTGCGGCACCACCAGAAAGAGCGCCGTCTTTCGGCGTCGTAGCTGCGCAAAATCGAACGTACTGGTGGACGTGAGCGCCGCCAGCTCGGGATCGTTCATCATCGACAGCGCCGTCTTCGCCTGTGACACGATGCCCTGCATCGTTTTCTCGCTCTGGGAGACAAACGCCTTGAAGGCGAAATAGGTCGTGTCATCCGGCGCATTGGCCGCCACGAACGGCGCAATCGGATCACCGTCCGCAAAGTTGTTCAACAGATAGTGCAGGTTGGCCAAGTTCGCGTAGCGGTCGGCGTCAACATGGTTCTTCAGGCACTTGATCAAAATCCCGAGCAGCTCCTCCGCCCCGTTCGACCAGAACGGATCTGACGGGCGCCCGTCACGCAGCGACATCCGCACCAGTGTTGCCGCAATCTCCTGCTGTGCTGGCGTCGAGCTGGCCCGCTCCAGCGGGTTGTAACGGATCGAACCCTGCAGGTCTTTCGGCTCCAGCCGAACCACCTCAAACCCTCGACGCACCAAATCGGCCGCCGTGCGGTCATAGAGCGTCCCCGAAGGATCAGTCGCCACAATCGAACAATCATCCAGCGTGAGCAAGTTCGGCACGATGAACGATGCCGTCTTCCCCGCCCCGGTGGTCGCGATCACGGCCAGGTTGCGATAACTGTCGTCGCGATCCAGTCGCGCCTTCTCACCATCGAGGAGCAGTCCATCATGACGCGGCGAAAGCAGTGTGCGCCGCTCCTTGTCCGGCAGAAACCGCCCCTCGTTCTCGTGACGCAACTCGCGACTCTTCAACCACTCGGACACCGTCCGGGCAATGAACACCCCCTGATAAATCTGCTTGAGCACGGCGCGAACTCAGGCCAAGGGCACCAGCGTGACCAAAACGATCACGATGGCCAGAAAGGCAAGACCACTGAAGATGAACACAGGAAGCGAGACAGAAACCATAGGCAACGCATCATATGAAAAACGCCTTGCCAGGCAAGACCAACCCAAAAATTACCAGCTCACCAGCCCGCGATACGCCCCAACGGAAAACCCCTGAGAACGGGCGTGTCGCCCCCAGCCCGTGGACTGGTCGCAAGACGTGTCCACTCGATCAACCCCTTCACCCGCACTGCCCTTCACCCGCAAAACCACGATGCGATTTGGCGCTGCCCTGGTCAAGCGAAGCGACAATCCCGCGAGCGACAACATCGCGTCGTGCCAACTCTCCGCCGACTGGACTTGCCTCAAACTATTCGTGCGTCAAGCAAGTCGTGTCGTCATGATTGGCACACGCCAACCCTACCCAAACAAGTCCGCATGCGAGCCGGTGCGGGCAAAGATCACTTCCCCAGGCACCAGCTTGTAGATCAACACCCAGTCCGGCGCGATGTGGCAATCCCAGTGGTCTTTCCAGTCGCCAGACAACTTGTGATTGACGTGTTTCGCGGGTAGCGGCTTGTCCTCAATCAGAAGCGTCATCACCGCTTTCAGCGCTTCAATATCCAACCCGCGTTTCTTGGCGAGCTTGGTGTCTTTCTTGAATGCGGTGGTGTAGACCGGTGTGCGCACTAGAGGTCGAGTTGCTTAAATAAATCCTCGGCGTTCTTGGCGCGATGAAGGCCAACCCCAGCGTCCACCTCGTCGAGCACTTTCGCCGTCGCCGCATTGGGAACGTTGAGCTGAAATGGGATCGAGCGCGTCTTGGCGACCATGCGCAAAAAGACACGCACCCCTTCAGCGGGGGTCATGCCAAGCTCTTCAAAGACACGAAACGACTCCCGTTTCGTCTCCTGGTCAATGCGGATTTGGTAGGTCGCGTCGCGAGCCATGGTTGCAGTCATAGAGGTTGAATAAATGTAATGACATTGTAATCACAAACAGGGCGCTGTCAAATTTTTTGTTTTCGGCGTTATGCCAAGCGCCGCACAAGGCGCGCTACACCGCCAATTCGAACCCTAACCCGGCAATGCGTTCCCGGTAGTAGTCATAGAGCCAGGTAAGGGCTTCTGTACCGTCCTGGGAGTCATAAAACCGCGTCATGATCTGGTTGTAGGCGAGCTGGTCAGTCGCCAGGATCATGAGTGGTGGCAGTCCGGCAGTCAGCAGCGTGCCAATCGCCAGAAAGCGCGACGTGCGCTTGTTGCCGTCGTAGAAGAACTGATTGAGGCTTCCCCAAAGGAAGACAAGGAAGGCGCGAAGTACCGGATCGGGCTCTGCGTTGATCGCCGCCTGCCCACGATCAAAAATAACGGGTAGCTGGTCGGCTGGTGGCGGTACATACTGCGTCCCGGCGATATAGGCCGCACCATCACGAAATTCACCCCAGGTCAGCGCTTCATCACGCGCCACGATGCCCTGAATGGCGCAAGCCGTTGCCGCGTCAATATGAAAACGTCCGGTCTTGACCAACTGGACGACATGCGACAGTGCGCGGTTGAGGTTCATCACCTGCTCGGCGTCGGACAACTTGTGTCCACCAACGGTGATCCCGTCGAGAAGGGTTTTGACTTCCGGGAACGTGAACGGATTTCCTTCCAGTGCAGCCGTGTGATACACAAAATCAGGCCGCATGCGCTCCGCGATGTAGAACGCACGGCGTTGATCTGCCGTAAACGCCAGGCGCGCACGCGCAGGCGCAACCTCCGCCGCCCTCCAGGAAAACATGAGTGGCCCACGGGCCGCCATGATGGCCTCGACGTTCATTGCGGTTCAGACACTTGGTGTGCGGCCAACGTCAGGCCGGATGTCATCGTCGTTCGATGGTGTATTCATGGTCTTCATCATACGCAAATTTGTGAAATTGCAAGTTCGTCAACCGATAGCCCAGCCTGTGCGTTGCGCAAAAAATACTTGGAGCTCATCATGGAAAAAATAGCCGTTCTCGACTTCCTAACTTCGCCGCTCGGTGAAGGGCTCCGAAACTGTGTTCTGATCATCGCCGGTGTGGTGGTTGCACTTGAGTTATTGGGCCGATATCGGAAAAACATCGTTGTAGGCTGGGAGCTGGTACATGGCTTCCTGATAGGAATCGTTCTGGTACTCGAGCGCACCTTGCATCGCCTTCATGACGATCTTGCACCAGAAGCGCGACGTCACCCACGACTGGGCGCCGCCGCACTGGCCGTCTTGAGTGGAACGCTGTATCTCTACGTTCTGCTGATTCCTACGTACAGCCTCGCCGTGAACTATGTGATCTTCCGTGCGCCCATCGATTCATTCCCATTTTCCTTGGTCGTTTTTCTCGCATTTACATTCGTTGGGTCAATTGCCATGGCGGGGTACCTCAAACGTGAAGCTCGCTGGGCGCGACTCAAGTCCCGAGAATGGTGGCAAACTGCCCAAGCAACCGCAGGTTAATTACCGTTCGCGTCCAAGTTCATGGTGTCGTTGACCCAATCGGGGATGTGATGCCAGAAACTCATTGAAATCCCCATAGCCCCCGTACACACTGGCCATATCCCGCACGATACGCACCCCGTATCGTGCGCCCTCTTCCTCAAAGCGATGGGTCGCATGTCTGCCTGCATCATCATGGTCGAAATAGGTGAGCGCGGTATGCAGCGACTCGTCGCGCAGGCGCTCCAGTCCCTTCTCAACCAGCGCTGTGGAATTGAGCACCAGCACGTTGGCATCAGATCGCTCTCGCCCGTAATGCGCCAGCGCTGACACGAAGTCCATCGCGCCTTCAAACACGGCCGCATCTGGTCGAAGCGTCGTGGCTTGAATGAACCGCACCGCCTTGCTGCCAAGCGTCCCTTTGAAACTCGGCGAGCGCAGCTCGTAGCCACCGGCGTCGTTGGCAAACGCCAGTGCACGGTACTCCCGCGCGGTGCCCTGGTCATCGATGCGGTACACCGCCTCCTCGAAGTAGAGCCGTGCCAGGTCAACGGGTACCGCTCGTGTCTGCAAGTAGTGTTCGAGAGACGCCGTCTGGATCGGTCAAACCGACAGCAGCTCGGGTTTGGATCGACCCCCATCGCGGGTTGCCGGGTTGCGCGACAGTTCCTGCACCTGGCCAAACAACGACGGCGAGTAGGCGCCCATCGTGTCAGCGATCACCGCCAGGGCGCGAGACACATCCTGCGTCTGGTGCAGCGTCTGCACCAGGTCAATGATCGTGCCCCCTGCCCCGATGCCGTGGTCGTACCAGACGTTTTTGCTGATATCGACTTTGAACGACGGCGTCCGTTCGTCGCGAAACGGGCTCAGATACCAGTGATCGACTCAGCGCACGCGGGCTGGGGCAATGCCGAGTTTCGCAAGAAACTCGGGGATCGGGATGGTTTTAGCTTGCTTGGAGTTCATGTCGTAGTAGTGAAATAGCAGATGATCAGAAGCGATCATGATCGCGGTGCTGGCGCGGATCGAGCGCACAAGGGCCCCTGCAGGTGCGCCTCAGCGCTCGTGGTCATCGCCGCGATCTTTCTCGCGGGCCTGCCGGCGTTCCTTCGCTTCACGTAGCAGGCGTAGGCGTCGCTCCTCTTTGGTCTCGGGCGGCTTTTCGTGATTGGGCCGGCGGTCGGGCCGGTCGGTGCCGAAGACGAAGTCCTTGAGCACTTCCTTGCCGAAGCGGAGTTCCTCGTCGAGGATCTCCTTCGTCCGTGAGGTGGGCGGTGGTGGGTCAATTTCTTTCGCGGTTTCCTTCGCCGATTGCAGCACTTGCGACGGCGTAGCAGACGGTTTCATCGGTTCCGGCTCCTGACCAACTTCCTGGCTTCGCGTGGATTGGCCTGATTTTGCGTCAGGGTGACGTGTGAAGCGTTCGACGGTACGTGCATAGTGGACGTCCACCCCAAGCGTCACCAGGCGGTGTTTCTTGGAGTTTCCATCCGCGTCCTGCAGGGTGACGCCGACCGACTTGCCACGCTGGTAGAAACGGAGACCTTCCTGCTCGGCCAGCCGGTGCAACTCGGGGAGTGACCCGGCGCGCTCGAAGAGATGATGCAGCCGCATCTTGAGCGTGTCCTTGCGACTCGCGGTGCCGGTACGGAGCTTCATCGCCTGCTCATGGGCTCGGGTCTTAACCCGCTCGGCCCTTGCCTGAGCGCGTTCACTGGCGTCGCGGTCGTAGATGCGCGTTTGCGCCAGGGCCGGATACTTGGCGAGCAGGTAGCGCTCGGTCTCGCGCTGGATGTCGGCGAACTCGGCTTTGGACAGACGAACGCGATCAGCGCTGCGAACCCGGTTGGCCGATACCATCAGGTGCAGATGAATGTGGTCGGTGTCCAGATGGATCACGCCATAGGCGAGCTGCTCGGGGGCGCGGTGCCGCAGGTATTCCTGCCCCACATCGGCGATGTCCCGTGCCAGGCGTTCCCGGTCAAGCGCGTGCCCTGCCGAGAATGACAATATCTCGTGGTAGAGCACGTTGCCATTCTTGCGCTCCCGCAGTCGCCGCGCGTTGGCCTCGAACTCTGCGACCAACTCATCCTCGCTCATTTCCTCCCCGCCCGGAAAGTTGTGCCAGAGGATGGCCTTCCCCTCCTCCTCATGGATGCCCCGGTTCATGTAGGCAGCCAGCGCTCGGAACGCACTGACGGCGCGCTGACCGCGACGGCCATACGCCTGCGTTCGGGCCTTGCGGCCCAGGCTCTTTATGATCATCCTGCGGTGCGATGGTCGGCACGTCCGGCATCACGCCCAGAATTGGCCAGGGGCGGTGCGCTGACGTGCTCGGTAATCGCCGCTTCCATGCGCCGGAGCTGCAGGCGAACCTGATCGGTATCCATGAAGGCGCGCATTTCGTTGGCATGCCGGGCGAGCTGGTTGAGGTTATTGCCGACCCCGCGAAGAATGGCGATCAGGGTATCCAGTCGTTCGGCCTGGTCGGGCGGTACCAGATAGCGCGCCTCGAGGGCACTGAGGGCAAGCGCTTTCAGGTGGCTGGTGGGTGTGGCGCGATGCAAGCTCGCATCGCGGACGAGACGGCCGTGCTCGGTGGCCGTCAGCGTGACGGAGACGCGCCGCTTCCCCTCGCCGCGTTCTTCGCGGCGGCGGGTCTGGTAATACTGGCGGCGCTCTTCGGGGGTCATGGCGGAGAATGAGGGTTACGAATGCGGGGGAGGGGGCTGGCGCGAGGCACCGGCAAGGCAATGTCGGTGCGTGCGGGAATGGATCGCAGCCTGGAACGAAGTCTGGCGAGGCGATCCGGGGGGGACTCGAAAGGGGGGGCTTGCCCGCCCCGTTCGCAAGTTGGCAATTCGAGGAGCGCGCCCGTGGCGCGGCTCCGGTGACGAGATGAGGCGGGCTCGAAACGGCGGGAGCCGGGGCGAGGACGGGTCATATCGTTACGATATTGCAAACTTGCCATCCGATGGAAGGCGACCACTATAGCGCTTGTTCGGGATTGTGCAAGCGGCACCTGACAGATTGGCTGGACAGGCGGTGCGGGTTGTTTTACCGATGAGTTTGCTAGGAGAACGTCGCGGGTTGCGGTGCGATCACCTGGGCGAAATGGGGTGCCGTGGTGCCGGGGCGGATGTCCGATGCGGGCATGTCCGGGGCCGGCTGGCGCCCTGCTGATGAAAAGAAAAAGGTGAAGGCGGGTCGGTGAAACGCGCAGTTGTGGTTCGCTAACTGGGCGTTCGGCGGGGCTGGTATCCCTCTTCCGCGAGAGATTGTGGGTGTTCTTGAGACATATTGAAACGCCCATTGCAAGTGACTTGGTGCCGATCAATCCGGGTGTCTGAAGCAAACATGGCTGGGTCGCTATCCGCTTCGACCCGACTGATTTGCTCGACCGACTGCAATACGCCACCATCAAACCGCGCCCGAAAATCTGCCGAAACCTGTGGCGCTGGGTAGTCGTAGAAGATTATGGTGCCTGTGAAGTAGTCTCGTTGTGATCCGTCGGGATTGCTTTTTTCGGCAAGCCCGACTTGCCACAACCGCCCTTGATGATCAACTTCGTAGTCCACCAAGAGCCGCTCCAAGCTCTTGGTCTGGAATTGGGTCTCATTCGGATAGCCATTGGGCAGCGGTAACCGAAATCGAATGTGATCGTACATGCCCATAGTTGAAAGTAGTGAAAGGTGAAGGGTCAACGAGCGTGGATTAACTTTCGGCGATGGTGAAATCGCCGTCATCGGTCTTGAGTCCGTCCTCAAGCTGTTCAATCGTCGGCAAGACGCCAATAAGCTCTTTCGGGAGATTAGGTGACGTTCGGTAGGGTGTGCCATTGTTCACGGATGGTACGCCTAATCGATGGTCAGTTTTCGTGTGGCCCACTTCGTCCGCCTACGCACCATATTTCGCAAAGACGGCGTTGACTTCCTCTTCGGTTGCGAACTCCCCGCGATCAGCTTCGGCGAGTCCTGCTTTGATGTCGGCGATCTGCCATGCCTGTACCGATGGCAAAGCCGCTGTTTCGTTCACCTCGGTCTGCTGAACATTCGCCGTGGCGCAATGGATGTCGATGGGATTGCTTTCTGGCATGGGGGGAATTAACTGCGTCCGCTGTTTTCGCGCTGATGCCACACACGAAGGATGGTTACGGTGTCACGCTCCTGGTCGAAGTGGTAGCGCATGACGTAACCGTACGTACCAAAGGCAATCACGATTTCTCGTTGATCTCGTGCGCTTGCAACCGGACGATACGCCGTCGGAAAGCGTTGCACTTTCTCCAGGTGCTCCGTGATGACGCCCTTCGCTCGTTCTGCGGCCTCTTGACTTTTCTCAGCGAGGAAGTCCTTGACACGCTCCAGGTCTCCTATCGCCACCGATGTGAGGATTAGACGTGGCATTTGGGCGTAGGTAATTCATTTGCTGTGCCCCATGATTTGATCCACGCGACGGCTTCTTCACCAGTGACGTGAAGCCCGGTGTCCTGGTAGTGTTTCCATGCGGCCTCAGCTTCTTGATTGCGCCGCATTTGTTCCTCTTCTGCGGCGATGTGAGCTTCGATGGCCTCTCGCGCAATGGCATGCGCCGGACGACGTTGCAGTGCGGCGAGGTCGTGCAGGCGTTGGCGGGCAATCGCGGTGAGTTTGATCGAGAGCGGTGCCGCCTTGGCAGACGATTGAGCAGACGTTTCGGCGTGTGATGCGGGTAGGGCTTCCGATGCTCGCCGCTGCTTTGTCGTAGTGGTAGGCATAAGGGGATTGATCGATTAGAAGTAATACCCAGTATAGTCAGAGACTACCCGCTGTCAAATCGGTTTCGCGTTCTCGGTGTCTGTTGTTGGGCGGTTCCGTGGTGCGCGGTTATTCAAACCGCGTGCGCCAGTCGCAAAACCACTCTTCGAGCACCGGATCGTCGAACCAGACGTGTGAGTCGAGGTAATTTGTGAAGATGGTGTATTCCGCAGTGGTGAAGTGCTTGATGCGCTTCTTGACGACGGTGGTGAGAAAGCGCTCGGCAATCGTCTGCAGCGTGCCGTAGATGACGCCGTTGATGTCCACGGCTTCGTGGGCCAGGAAGAAATCAACCTCCGGCAGCACGTCGTAGATCGTGAGCTGGTGGGCGTCCATAAGCTCGATCACGAAGTCGACATCGAGGGGGCCGCAGTGAAGGAGTCAGGCGAGAAGTTGACGGGTGTCCATAGGGGGATGGGGTGAGGGAATAAAGCACGGTTCCCATACCGTTGCCAGTGAGTTTCCGTGTCAAGGTGGAGCCACTGAACAACCTTGAGCGCGGAAACGGCAACGGTAGGCTCCAAAGTGCTTTACTTCCGTCGGCGCAATCCCCCTGCGTCGTGGACACAAAAAAAGCCCGCCGTGATGTTCACAGCGGGGCACGCTTATAAGTCGAAGTCGAAACCAAGCTGCGGCGGTGCCGCGCTTGATCCTGGCCTGACGACGGGAGCAGAAGGTTTCTGGTGGGTTGGGACTGCCGATAACGCGGGTTTCAGCGATGCTGGCGCTGACTTCGGTGCAGAGATTGCAATCGCAGCATCAAGCACGTTGATCGGACTGGCTGTTTCACCCGCGACGGTGAGCAGTTCGGCGTCTTGGTCGTTCTCAGCGTTGTCGGTTGCGTTCGCGGTGGCGGCTGGGCCTGGTTCGCCGGTGGATGATGCGCCCTCCCCTGCTTCGTGCCGACGCCTGAGCTTCACATTCCACATGCCGAGCCAGTGAGCCGGGGTGTAGAACACTTCCCGTCTTTCACCGGCCAAGGTGTTGCCAACGATGACTTCACCGGGGATGTTCCAGAGCGCGAGCTGGATGTAGCACATGAGGGCGGCCGTCCGGTCGATGTCCTGACATGACGCCCACATGACGTGGGCTGGGTTGTGCGTCTGCTCGATCACGGACTTGGCGAAAGCGAGCACCATGCCCCCTGCTCCACAGGCTGGTTCACTGACGGTAACGAAGCCCTGACGGGCGATCTTCTCGTTCAGTTCGTCTCCCACTTGAAGCTTTGCCATGAAAAAGGAAAGCTCGGGCGGGGTGAAGAACTGGCCGGTGCGCTCGTTGCTGATCTCGAGCTGCATGTAGAGCTGACCAAGAATGTCGGCCGGCTCGGGTTCGAGCAGTTCGACCAGCTCGCCGAGAAGCTTCGGAAACTGTTCTCTGACGATCTCCGGCTCGTAGCGTGCGACGATGTCGAGATACTCGGCTTCGAGTCGCTCACTGCGCCGAATGGCGTTATGCAGCGCTATGGCGGAGAGTGTGACGAAGTCGCGAAAGACTTCCTGACGATGCCGATGACCGGCGATTGTGTTGAAACGTTTAATGAATGGCGCGTAGTTCGGCCTGCCAGACATACCATGCCTTCTCCTGCCGACAACCGGATGAGCGTCGAATTGACCTCATTGCCTTGGGTCAGCAGGAGGAGCACGGGGTGTCCTCGGTGAGTGGAAGGGTCTGGTCGCGGTGGATGCCGGCAACGGCAGCCTAGAACCAGCCGGATCGGTACAGGCTGATGGCCTTGTAGAGAAACAAAACACTTCCGGTGAGCGCCCAGGCGGTCTGTACCTTCATGTCAATCCATGGGCCACCGATGCCGAGAAAGGAGTGCAGACTCGCGGCGATCAGAAGTAGTGCGATGCCTCCTCCGAGTCCGAAGAGTCCGGCTGCTGCAAAAAGCTTTAGTGCGCGGCCAGGGTTTCTTGCGCAGTGCCAGACGAAGCCGCCTCGGCGAAACGCGTTGGCCGTGATGACGAGCATTCCCTTCGCCGTTTCGGTGAGGCCATGTTTGGAGAAGACGGCGGCGAAAGAGGGTGATGACGTATTATCGTATCGAGGTTCTGACGTATTAGCGTATTGCTGTTCCGACGTATTGGCGTATTCGCGTTTATGCGCCTTTTCTTGCTGCTGCTCTTCTCGCTCTGTGCGGCTACTACTGAACCGAGCGGCGACCTGTTGCAGGTATTTCGCGTACAGCTCGCGCTTGCCCGACTCAGAAAGCTCGGTTGACGACGCCACGATGTATTCCACCAGCGCAATCAGGCCACGTTGATAGAGCGCGTCATCTGACAGTCGGAGCAAGTCATCGAAGGTCACACCGTCGCGTTGCATTCGGGCATAGGCACTGCGCACCGACATATCGGCCTCGGCCGCGCTATCGGTCATCGCCGCACGCGCAAGAAACTTCGCGATGCGTTCAGCGTCGCTCCGTGTCGCCATGATGCGGTAGACGGGGGCGCTACTGGTTGGGTGCAGCGAGCATGCGGCGGACGGCTTCGGCCACAAACTCGTCGATGTAGCGTATCCGCTGACCCTGCTCATCCACGAATTTCCGTTTGATCAGCGCGATATCGAGGTCTTCTTTCAATGGGGCCGGAATACGAGGACTGAGCCGGACATAGGTAACCTCGGTCTTCTTGTGTGTCGGTTTGCCGCCCAGGTTATTGGTAGCCGCCTGTTTTGGTGTTTTGCTGTTTTCACGTACCGACGTATTTACGCCTATACGTTCAACCGGCTTTACCTCCTGTACCGGTGATTTGGGAAGGCTGCCGCGTGACTCACCGATGCGACTCAGCAAGTCGGAGACATCGGGCACTTCCATTTTCTTGTGGTCGCTCTTAGTTGCCATATTGCTTTTGCAGTAATGAAATAAGCTCTTTACCCAACGCCTCGATCTCTTCCCAGGCTTTGCGGTTCTCGTCACCGAGAACCGTATTGGCCCGAAGCAACGAGCGCATGTAGGCCACCCGGTTGCCGATTTCGGCTTTCAGCACCGGAAACGCTTCCTTGCGAAGCTGTTCGCGAATGCTTTCCGTAAAGTCGGTACCGGCAATAACCATCGTCAGCACGACGGCGACAATCAGTGAAGGATGCTTTGCCTGCGCTGCCCGGATCAAATCCAGCGTGTCCCCGATGGCCAGATAGTCAAGCGGCGATGTCTTGCAAGGCACCACAATGAGATTGGTGAACGCAAGAACGGCCTCAAGGTCTGCTGACAGATAGGGGGGGGTATCAACGATGACGAAGTCGTACGAAGCGATGAGCCGCTGCAGCTCATCGTAGTCCGCAAACATGGATCGATCAATGAGATGCTCGGCGTCGCGTCCCTCCTGAGCCCCAAAGGTCTTGATCAGTTTCGACAAGCTACCCTGTGGATCAACGTCCACCAGCGCAGTCTTGTATCCGCCTCCCGCAAAATACCCTCGGAGATTGGTGGCCAGCGTACTTTTTCCGACCCCGCCCTTTTGGTGTGCAAAGGTGATAACAACAGGCATAGGCGTATACGAGTAATGATGTATTGGCGTTTATACGTTAAGCCCCATTGATGGATGCGCGTATAAACGTATTGCAGTATATGTGTTTTTACTTCAATTGCAACTTAATCGTTCGCGCAAGTGATCTGGTTTCTCTTTTCACTGCAAATGCTTCTGAAAAAGACAACAACAGGTCTCGTCCACCGTGCCTTGTTGTTGTTTATCACAACACTATTTAGAACGTTTAGCTTTCTGGAGACCAGTCTGCGTAAGGCTTACAGCGGATATTGGTGAGGGTTTAGGGGCAGTCAGGTGAGGTTTTAGGGGAGCAAAGCGCCCAGATAGGTGCGGGTTTAGGGGATGGAGTGTGATGGGGTTATTGGAGAAACGTAAGTCTTTGTTTTTCTTATCTATTTGCCAACAACCCAGCAAAAGTCGGTGCGTTCAGGTGAGGGTTTAGGGGAAATAGGTGAGGGTTTAGGGGGAGGGGCAGGAACCGATATAGGTGAGTGCATTTTCTTTTGACAACACATCACCTTTCCATACAATGCCTGCATGCCAAAGAAGGCCCTGACCACAACATCGCCGTCACCGGCAGCGCAAGTCAAGAAGCACGTCGCTGCCATCCACACAAGCGGTGAATTGACGCTGCTCGAACGCAAAATGTCGAACGTACTGCTACTCAACGCGTACGACGCTTTGTTGACTCGCCGCACACATCGTATCCCGATAAAGCACATGTGCGCGATGCTTGGATGGGACGAGAGCAACAACACCGAACGCCTGCAGGAAGCGCTGACCAAGCTGGCATCCACCGCCGTCCGCTTCAACATGATGGAGGACGGCAAGGAGGTGTGGCGTGTGATGTCGATGATCTCCTACGGGGAGATTAAGGACGGCATTTGCACCTACCGCTATGACGAATACCTGGCCGAGCGCCTGTATGACCCGGAGGTGTATGCAACGATCAACATCGGCGTCCAGCGGCGGTTCGATGGCGGTTATGCGCTGACGCTCTACGAGAACTGCGTGCGCTACCGCACCGTCGGTTCGACCGGATGGTGGGAAATCGAGCGCTATCGCTCGTTGCTTGGCGCCACTGCGAGCATGTACAACGAGTTCAAGTACCTCAAGCGCGATGTCATCACGAAGCCGCTCACCGAGGTCAACAAGGTCTCAGATATCCAGCTCGAAGCGGAATTCAAGAAAAACGGCCGTAATGTCGTCGCGGTGCGCTTCCTCATCACCGAAAACCCGCAACAGATGCTGCTCAAGCCCGAAGTGGACGCCGAGCACGCTGCGTTACGGGAGACTGAAACGTTCAAACGTCTGCGCGAACACGGAATAGGGGAGCGCTTGGCGCTCGCGTGGATCCTGCAGGACGAAGTCCGGGCGAGGGCGGTTGTCGATTACGTCGAAAACAAGGATCGTCAGCGCAAAGTGAAATCAACCAGTGGCCTGATCCGCACCCTGATCGAGTCCGGTGCGGAGGTCGGCCCAACCGTCTACGAGCAGAAGAAACAGGAAACAGCATCCACCCAAAAAGAAGCGCTGGATCGATCAATCGAACAGGATCGGATTGAGACCCAAACGATCAAAGCAGCATCCGAAGCGTGCTGGGCGGAGTTCCTCGGTTGGCCAGAAGAAAAGCAGAACCTCTACATCGATCAGTACATCAAGCCGAATGCACCCGTGTACAAGGCCTATCAACAAAACGGACTGTCTTCGGCCTTCGTGCGCAACATCATCACTGGCCAAATGAGAAGTGAAAAGGCGGCCGCCGCGCAAGCAGGGGAGGGGGGGTGAAACTTTCCACCTTCTTCGCCCAAATAGACATGCTCTGGAAGTCAATCAGCCTCTTTCAGCTTGGCGTCTGGCTGGTCTTTGTGGGGGTCGCCACGTACAGCAGCTATCAGTTCGCAGCCAGGCAATACAGCAGTCCCAAGGTTTATCTGATTTTCAGCATCGCTTTAGTGCTCGCAGTCGGCGTACTGGAAGCGTTTACATCAGCCGCAACGATGATGGCAAATCCTTTCGCAGTGCTGGCATTTGCTGTCAGCGCAGGCGCCGGCCGCGAGACGTATCGGCGACTGTCAACGCAATAAACATATAAACGTATTAACGTTAATACGCCAAAACCAAGAGTTGGTATGTCGTTGGCTACCTACGAGGCAGCCTGCAAGCCGGTCGTACGTCGCAGAAATCGACCAATGTAGCGCACAAACAATGCCATAATCATTTTGTGGTCTGTGTATTTCCGGCAGTCCACACAGTCACAACATTCCATTGCGCAACAGGAGAAAACGTGAAGCAAAACACCGAACTGAAGGGTTCCGTTATCAACAATTCCAAGACTATCGTGAAGACCGCCAAGCCGGCGCTCCTCGCTGTCGAACCCAGCACGACAGCAGCGGTAAAAGCGGCCGGTAGTGGGCCGTTCGATAACTACACGGACAACACCACCACCTGCCTGCGGTTCTAAGCCGCGTAGGTCTCACAGAGCGACCTGATGGTCGCTTTTTTTATGCAGCTTTTTCGCGAGCAACGACTTCTAACAAGCCTCTGTGCGAGCACACCGCCGCCGCTTCGTCGGGTAGTACTAGGCGTTGCCGGAGCAATCCTATTTCTCTTGGATGTTGATAAGTGTCGATCCAGTGTGCTGCGATCCATCGAGGACACATTTCCAGAGAAAGGAAAGTGGTACGCAATGTTCACTGCCATCAGAGCGACAGTGACATCATTGACATACACCACGACTGCGTTATACCTGTCCCAACTACCCAACCGACTCGTCGCTACGAAAATCCAAGACCGCGTGTCAGTCACGGGTTTAGCAAACCTTCATGCAGCGAGAGAGATGCAAAAAGGCGTAGTCCTTGTTTCGTCTCACTTTGCCTGCTTCTACATAGCACTGATTGCTCGACATGCAGAACAAGAGGCTGACGAAAGCCGTGCTGCCGATACGCTTGTCGTGGCAGTCCCGCCGATGGGTGAGCAAGAATGGAATTTTTTTCGGAAACTACAAACGCTAGCAACGGATCATCGCCTTGAAGCGATAGAGCACGAGAAGCCACGGGCTGGAATTGAATTCTTGGCGGCGCTGCGCTCGAAAAAAATTGTCGCCTGCATGATCGACAATGTCCGTGATGGAGGTGCCCACCTGTTTGTAGACTTCCTCGGGGCAGACACGGCATTTCCTGCTGGCCCATTTGCCATTGCCGCAAAATATGACATTCCAATAGTTCCGGTACATGTAGAGGCTTGCGGCAGCCTGAACCAACATGTCGTGCACTTTGGCGCACCGCTCCGAGCACCGCATTTGCAAGACTTTGACAGTCGACCGCAAGCAATCTCGGCTGCTACAGCGAGATACTTCGCTGACGTTGTTCGGAAACACCCGGGGTCATGGGAATCATGGCGCACGCTCGCCTATCGTAGAAAGCTCCATAGTGCGTAATAAACCTGCGTTCTGGCGAAGGGTGGGTGCCACGGTTCTTCTCATCGAGTTGAGCGGGGAAATCAGCGAACTGCGGGTTGAAACCATATTGCACGCTGCTAGTGACCTTGACTTCAAGAGCGAGAATGTTCGAGCCATACTCTTACGGATAAATAGCAATGGTGGGACGCTTGGCGCCGCGCAATCACTAGCCGCAGGATTGCTACGATTGTCGCAAGAGACCAACTGCCCGATAGTAACTTTTGTGGGTGAACAGGCGCTATCGGCCGCCTTCTATGTGGCGCTAACGTCGGACTTGCTCGTTGTCACACCGAGTGCACTGCTAGGCAGCGTAGGGGCAATACAACACTACTATTCATTCGCAAACCTTGCCCGGAAATTTGGGGTCGATGTCCACACTTTTTCTGCGGGTGCTCACAAGTCGGCATCTAGTCCACTAGAGACGATCAACCAGAAGCAAATCACCGTACTTCAAGAGACGCTAGACGATACAGCTAAGCAATTCACTGACTGGGTTGCTGAGCGTAGGCCTGGGTGCAGTGCTTCTCATGAGCAACTATCAGGTGTCTTTACCGGTCGTATGGCGATAGATATAGGCATTGCTCAACACAAAGGAGGGCTATACGAGGCAATACTCCTGGCCAAACAGGTCGGTCATTGTGAGCAGGCCAGATTAACCAGATTGAAAATGTCCTCCCAGTCACGCGGCAATCGGGTACTAGAAAGTTTGCTGCATTTTGCGATGAAGAGACTGACTTGATGAATTACATGTCGATGCTGCGCGTGGTCGCCGCGTTAGGAGCACTTCTCTTCGTGCTACAGACGCTTGATGCCAGTGCGCAACAACCACAGCTTGCTGCTGAGCCCACAAAACGTCTCGAACCGGTAGAAGTCACCGGAGGGCGCGATAGCACCTTGATTAGCTATGCCAAAGCGTACGAATTGCTCACCAAATTCACCCAGCTGCCAAATCGCAAGCACCTAGACCTTGCGTTTTACTTCACTCCAGTGGATGAGGATAAGTACACACCATCAGCTCTCCGTATCAGTTTGCAAGGAGAAACAGTTTCACAACCAGTCGCTGTCGACGACGATTGGCGAATACATGTTCCGATTAGCGATGCGGCTGCTAAGGAAGGCGCAGATTTCGTTCTCAATCAAGATCCCAGCAAATTTAGGCGTCGGGTTGTCCTACAGATACTGCCACCACCGAAAAATCCGGTTCCACTGTCATATTACTTCGACGCACTTGAGGAGATTGCTGCAGCTGAGCGCAAGTTGCTCTTCCTCCTGATGCCAGCAAAAACACAATTGGCATTTGTCTACAACGCGGGGGTTCGTGCGACCGCAGAAATTAGATGTGAAGGCTCATTAGTTGAGAGGTTAAGTGTCCGCAGAAACGCGCGATCAATTGCAATTAGTCTTGACCCTTCCTGGCGAAGAAAAGATTGCGAACTCACATTTGATCCCATAGTGCCTCGCTACACGATTGCCTTAGATGGGCGATGAATTGTCGAGCAGAACTCAGGAGCGAGTGTTGGAAACACAACGAGAGAAAATAAGATCGCGAGTATCGGCGCTAGTTGTTAGCGGCTTTCCATCGATCGCGGAGCGGTTCGATCCGAAAGTGTCTCTGCAGAACCTTGGCCTCGATTCTCTGGATTTAGTCGATCTAGTCTTTTCGATAGAGGCGGAATTTCAGGTCAAGTTTGACAATGATGAACTTCTGCAGATTAGTTTCATTGAGGATTTAGTGAACCTAATCTACGAAAAGTCAAGACGATGAGTCGCGTATATGTCACTGGTGTTGGCGTAGTCGCACCTGGTGCGAATTCGCTGGACGATGTGCGTCGATTGATCAGCAGTCGTGAGTCACTGCTGCAACCAGAGAGTGTTTGCGTAGCTGGTAACGCATTGTGGTTGTTGGCCGGGCGGACGGATCACAACAATGCGACGAGGAAACCTCGAGCCGTAACGATGGCGCTTGAGGCCGTTCGTCGAGGTTTACAGCAGGCAAACCTTGATAGCAGTGCTGGCGCGGTTTACCGCGAGGGGCTCCGTCTTTACGTAGGTAGTGGCATCGGGCCGCTGGATGCTGTGGAGGCTGGATATGAAGACTGGTTTGCCAGTGGTAAGCCAACTCACCCTCTCACAGTTGTTCGAGGAATGCATAACGGAATTGCTGCAGAAATTTCGATTACAAATGGATTAACAGGGTGTACGCGGACTTTTGCGATGGCTTGTGCTTCTTCAGCGGCTGCAATTGCATCTGCTGTGAGAGACATTCAGCGCAGAGACGCTCACGGCGCCATCGTTTGTGGCGTAGAGACCCCACTGACGCCTGCCATGTTGGATGCGTGGATTGCAATGCGCGTATACGCAAATCCCCACAAGGATAGTAGACACTCAGGCGCATGCATGCCATTTGATCTCCACCGCTCTGGCCTAGCTCTTTCGGAAGCGTCTGTCGCATTTGTTTTAGAGTCAGAGAAGTCAGTAGCTGCTCGCGGTGTGAAGCCAATAGTTGAAGTCTTGGGCAGTGGTGAGTCGTCGGATGCGACGCATTTGACCAACCCGTCAGTAGATGGCCAATGCGTGTGTATGGCTGCTGCGCTTAACGACGCGAATTTAAGTCCTGATGACATCGGCTATATCAATGCCCATGCGACGGGTACCGTTGTCGGTGATCGTGTTGAAGCTACCGCGATTGGACGTATTTTTGGAACGGAAGCGCTTGTCAGTTCCACAAAAGGTCTGCACGGGCATGCTCTAGGAGCGGCTGGGGCGCTAGAGGCAGCGTTTACCATCGCAGCGCTTACGTCGCGGCTAGCACCTCCTACGCTGGGGCTACGTGAGGTCGGCCCAGACTGCAGCCATATTCGTCACGTAGTGGATGTTGCTGAGCCTATTGCGCCGTCTAAGGCTGCGATGAGTAATTCGTTCGCCTTTGGTGGGCACAACGTGTCACTAGTGTTTGCGGCCACGTAATTGCATCGCGTGCCTAATACTGTCCATGATCACGCGAACCGGGGTAGAACATCGTAGAAAGCCAAACTACGTCCGTACATTGGCTTTTTTTGCCTCATTTGCGATCCACATTTTTCTTGTGTTCCTCTGGTTAACTGGGCTCAAGCATCCATCATCTGCGACACAGAACAATCCAACAAAGCTCGTAGTCGCGATTGCCGGCGTTCCAGCGGACACGAGCAGGGAACGACTGAAATCAGAGGCTCCTTCGAAAGATGTGACAGTTGCACAATCAGCAAAGAGGAGCAACCGGCCACTCTATGGTCAGGAACCACCGCCCCTGCGCCCAATTCGTGAAGCCATCGCAACGGCAACATTGAGTAGCGTTGAATCTGCTGTTCGTGCAAGTGATCAGGCGGCGACTTTTGAGAAACGCGCTGGCGATGGGAGCCTTCAAGTAACGCAGGACACGGCCTCCAAGACGTCGATTGAAGATTTGTCTGGGCAAGTTCGGAAAGAGGTTCGCAAGCTTTCTGTTGGCGCCAATTCGAGCGGTGTTGTGCCACCTTCAGTCGCGCCATCGCGGTCGAAGCAACAGAATTTCGAGTACGAAGTTGCAGGATCATTGAGGCCAGACTGCACCAAGGTGCATGCAGAAAAAGGCTTGCTTGCTATCCCGGCGATAGCAATGGATGTCCTTCGCGATAAGGGGTGTAAGTTCTAATGCGTGACAATCAGAAATCCGTGGCTATCAAAAAGTTTTGCTTTGATGAGTTGTTTCGACCTGTATCAGGCGATGCGTTCTTGAGAGACTTCTGGGGCAGTCAGCCTTTGTATGCGCCTGGCAAAAACGGCAGATTTGAGCAACTTCTCTCATGGAGAGCCTTGAACAAGCTTCTTGCTTCTCATCGTTTGGATCATCCAAGAATTCGTCTGGCCAAGGATGGTTGCATACTCGATCCCAGTCAATTCTTGCGTCACGTGAGGAGTGGACGGGGCGGTCTCGTGCCACGAGTAGACCCCAAAATGTTGCACGAGTTACTTCGAGACGGAGCCACGTTAGTAGTCGATGATATTGACGAACTCGCGGATGGTGTCTTGGTAGTCGCAGAAGAGATTGAGCGGCGCGTCCAAGAGTATGCTCAGGCGAATCTCTACGTGAGTTGGTCAGACACCAAGGGATTCACGACCCATTGGGATAACCATGATGTCATCGTATTGCAGGTTCACGGCAGCAAGACTTGGAGAGTCTTTCGTCCGCAAGAAGTCGCGCCTCTACCTGGGGCAGTAGGGCCTGCTCCGCAGCCAAATGAGCAACCATCACTGTCAGTGACGCTGGACTCGGGCGACGCCCTCTACATACCACGCGGATGGTGGCACGACGCACAAGCAAGTGGCGGCCCAAGCATGCACTTGACGTACGGCGTTACAAAAACTACCGGTATGGATTTCGCAGCGAGTCTTTTGGAGCAATTGCGAAGCCACTCCGAGATGCGAATGGATTTGCCACGTTTCGCATCACCGGAACAGTTCGCGGCCCACGAGTCGCGCCTCAAGCAGATAATTTGCGATGTTGTTGGCCGCTCCCGATTGGGAGAATTTATTGATGCTACGGACGCTCGTTGTGGTCTGCGGAGGCGTCCAAGCCTTCCCTGGGCAATCACACCATCAATGTACCCATTGACCGAAGAGCACATCGTTTCATGGGCGCCAACAAGGACGTTAGCCTTTGAGTCGACTGAGTCTGGCGAGGTGACAGAAGTTGCCGGCAAGAGGTACACGTTCACGACGTCAGCACGAGCAATACTCGATCAGATGGCGTCACTGGGTGCTACAAGCATTGGCGACCTGCACGGCGTTATCGGAAAAGGCACCATGGATTTTGAGTCGCTCACCGAATTTGTGCTGGCACTCGCTGATGAAGGCCTGGCAACTGTGGACTTGCCATAACGGAGTACGCTACCGCTCAACGCTTAACTTTGGACTATGACAACTTCAATGCAAAACCTCATTGCCGGTGCCTTCGGTGTCGCTGCGAACTCCAGGCCAGACTAGCTTAGTTGTTGCAAATCATCAAGTAAACGAGTGCTGCCATCTGACCTGCCCCCGCGAGCCATACCAACGATTCTTCCGAGAATCCGCTTGCAAGGTTAACTGATCGTTTCGCTTGTGATGTTGACTTGCGCTGCATCGGCAGTTAACTGCCGATGCAGCGCGGCGAATTTCGCCGGTGGCATGCGCAGGCAACTGCTGTGC
>Ga0208826_1000832_pt1 | contig 29423 bp, 26 predicted proteins | sample AD_UKC115_MetaG_FD_184451 | JGI IMG/M metagenome (GOLD analysis project Ga0208826, IMG submission 184451) | Active sludge microbial communities of municipal wastewater-treating anaerobic digesters from Hong Kong - AD_UKC115_MetaG (SPAdes)... | ecosystem: Engineered > Bioreactor > Anaerobic >...
GATCATGGGGTACAGGGACCTGTGGATGCTTGAGGCGGCGCTCAAAGAAGATGTTGACAATACTGAGAAGGCGGCATAGAATGGAAGCGAGTCACCGGCAACTTTCCACTACCGCCGGGACAAGCTCAAAACGGTAGTCGTTGCATGCTTTTTGACTCCTATCGCGAAGAAAGACTGAGTAATGCCGACAATCGAAGAGATCTTGCGTGCGCGCAAGCAGCAAGAACTCCTAGAAAAAGCGAAGGAACAGGCCTCTTCAAGAGAAAGACTGCTGGGTTCCGAGGATGAGCTTTGGCGTTGGATCACCGACCAGTTCCGGTTACTCCCGCGACGCCAGCGGGATTGCTACGCCCGACTGTGGGACGAGCGCCTGCTTTCCTGCAGCGACAGACACGCAACACCCCGCAGCATCGCTGACTACAGCACACGACTCCTAACCTCAGCGATTCAGACGAAGAAACGCCTATTGGTGGTCCTTCCAGAAGACGATGAGATCACCTCATCGATGATCGTCGCAACCTGCATTGTGCTTCATAGCCTTGATCGTAAGTACTGCCCGCGGAATCGGCTACTGTACATGTGTCACCGGCCTGGAATGCGACGCATCCTGTGCGATTCTCAAGTTCGAGGGCTGGATCTATCCTGTGTTTTTCCGCAAAGTGTCGTCAGAGGCGATCTTGTGAGAACCAGCGATTGTCCGCGCTTGTCGACTCGTCCCGAGTTAGTGTGTGCCTGCCGTCCCTCACGGCCAAGTAAGCTGATCTATGATTTCCCTCCTGACGTCGTACTGATCGACATGACCGGGCACGAGCCTCTCCCGTGGCTCCCGCAAGTTGCTGCTGTCGTTAGCAAGAACAACCTTCCAGCCGTGGCGTGGGCGAACAACTTCTTGGCACCCGAAATAGACGCGCTCAGGGACGCTGGCTGGCTCATTTTCCGTTGGTCGCCTCAACCCGGTCCGGGTAGCACCGACGAGCGACAAGCTCTGAGGGCATACCTGACTACCGACTGGCATGCGGGAATTATCCCATTGATCATCGCTTCGCCTGCAGGTTCGCCCGGGGAGCTGATGGCAAGCGCAGCAGACGTGCTGTTCCGCTTACGGAGCGAGGAGTCTCGCCCTATCACACGAGACGCGGTCACATTGCTGAACCTTACGTTGAGAGCACTTACCCGATTGGCGGTACCCTTGGCACGCTACGAAGAAGAGAGCAAGTACTTCTGGGGGCTTTACCCGATACGTGAATTGCTCGCCGGCGCGGAACGCTTTGTCTCAGCCACTCGCATAGTTGGGCTGCCGGGTGAAGCGGAAAAGGCACTGGATCTGCTGAAAGCTACTTACGACCTGTACAGAGAAAAGGACCCACCCTTGTGGACCGCTCTGTCCCGAATTCTCACTGAGCTGGATGACAGTGAGAGACTGGTTATTTGCCCAAACGCGTCCTTGTGTCGCCTTTTCTCCGAAACACTCGCAGGGTATTTGGGCTTGTCTGCTGAGGAGCTACGAGAGCTCGGCATTACGTTCTCGTGGCCGAAGAATCTTCGTTCTAGAACACACGGGACGTGCGTGCCCCTAATAGTTGGTGCGCCTGGAAGCTACGATTGGTCACGCTTGTCTCCTTTGTGTGGTGCGGAACGGATCGAGGTGCTAGTGTATCCGCACGAGTTTCGCTTGCTACGTTACAGCGTGCGCGAGATGTCGGCAAGAGCGGTAATTGATGTGAACGAGAATCTCGCTTCCTTGGCATCCCTCGTTAACAAAGAACCACCACACATCGAGAGGGAAGTGTCTCAGGCAATGGTCCTTGCGGCACCAAAGCTAATTGCGCTCGATGGACAAGATGCGGTCGAAACCCAAGTCGATCAATACCGATTGCTTCCCGATCTGGACTCAGCGGCGGAATGGGAGGCTCTGCTGCCGCGCGATTGCTCGGAGGAGATGGCAGACCTTGGCGTCCTCGACGCGGACGGGAGTGCCATAACCGATAGGGCCATCAGAATCACATTCGATGGAGGAGATGTGATCTACTTTGAGCGTGACGATATTGTCCAGGCCGTTGTGAACGGTGCTCTAGAGGAACGGACTGCTGCGTCTGTTAGTCCGGGGGACCAGTTGCTCGTAATCGATGGTCAGCGGAGGCAAAGCCTGTACTCACTTATCCTCGGGAGGCTTCACGACCACCCAGCAGTCCGGATTCATCTCAATCTGATGGAACGCTGGTGGGAAGAGATAGAGGCGGCTTACATTCGAAAGTGGCACGGTTTCGGGAAGTCCGATTGGTCACTGCTGCAAGAGATTCAAAACCGGGGCAGCAGAATAACAACGGTTCAGACGATTCAGAACTGGGTTCGCTGCATCCACTGTCCCGAGGATTCGGAGGACATGAGAAGAATGGCTGAGGCGCTGGACATGGCTTTCTCAAAGGCCAGCTATAGACTGATACACAAGGCTGCTCAGCGAGTCCATGTTCTCCACAGAAACATTTCCCGACGTCTGAACACGTGGCTACAACAGCATTTGGAAGGCTACGGCAACGCAGATGAGGTATTGGACGGAATCGTCGATGACGATCTGCAACTGACGTTGCGAGACTTCCAGGATTCCGTTGTGTTACTTGGTGTGAGAACTGTCGAGGCAGTTGGTGACCCCATTCTTCGCAGCCGCCTTGGCGTACTTCTACGAGGAGATCAGCGATGAAAGAAACTGATATAGCGGTACGGCAGCAGATTGAAGCCGAGCAGTGGCTTGCCAACAAGCTGATTCAAAGCGTCATCGGCAAAGCTTCCGGACAACTTGACTCCGAGTGCGTCGGTAACTACCCTAGGGATGTTTACTTCATAGGCAATCTGCGTCCGGAATCTATCGAAGAAGGCAACCTCGGCCGGATCACGAACTTCGAGCTCGTCAATAAGCTGTCGCCCGTCGCCTTTGGTATCGAGGTGAAGATTACTGTTGGTGCAGGGGCGTTGGTTGAGGCAGATATCGAATTCTCCTGGGCGGTGTACTACAGGGTGTTCCCGCAGTATGACCAACAAAGGCTTTACCAGGAGTCGCCGCGCGGGAACATCGGGAGCTTGTCTGATGACTTGTCTGATGAGCACAAAGACGATGAAACAACGAAGACACCAAGCAGTCCCGAAGACACCTTCCTTGTTCGGTTCAAGAAGATCGAATGCCGAGCACAAGGACAGATCATCGTAGATCGCCGGCAATCTGTGAAGCCTGTGGTTCGTTCTGAGTGCCTTGAGAAGGCAGTGGAAGCCGAACTGCTGAGGGCGAAGGAACAGGCACTGTCAGACCCCGAAGTCTTCCGTTCGGGGGCAAAGGACAGAGACAGCAGAATCAGGATTCCTAGCGATGCCCTGCAAAGCCAGGAATCGTATCAAGAGTTCTGTGCTGCGCTTGGCCAACCAATCGAACCCCAGTGGTCGTGGCGGATCGAGGCGAGCACCCACTCTTCTCTTGATGGGCCAGACGTGTTCCTGCTCTCGCTGGACTTTGTGAACTCCACCCCGGGCAGAGATAGGGCCGAGAACCATGAAAACTATCTATTCAGTGGACAGGCGAAGGTGGCTTTTCGATGTGGTGGCCTCCTGCCATTCGAATTGCTCCTTGCTCCAAAGGGTTTCCGGGAAGACCGTAATATGCTTGGCAAAGGGCGGAATTGCGCCATCGTGGCTACAGACTCTTGCACAATTGAGACTACTCACGTGCCGGTATATGCGCAAATGCGTCTGCAGACCCGAGAAACGCCAGCGGCTCGGTTCGCTGATCTGGCGGAAGACCCAATCCCGGTTCTCCAAGAGATACTTGGGGCGATGGAGGAATACAGAGAGAACTGGAAGAAAGCGCACGACGCGTATCGTTCGCAAAACAGTTGGACAGACGAATCCGAAGCTGAATTCCAGGCAGACTGGCGGCATTATGAGGACGAGATAAAGCGATTCGCCGCTGGCTTGAACTTATTACGCGGAAACGACGACGTCCGTTACGCGTTTCAGCTAACCAACCGCGTCTTTTCCCGGTGCGGAAGGGAAGCATGGCGACTCTTTCAGATAGTGTTTCTGGTTAGCCAACTGCCTGGGATTGCTGCTTCCGATCCGAGGGATCCGGAACGCGAGATAGTCGACATAATCTACTTCCCAACCGGAGGAGGCAAGACTGAAGCCTATCTTGGGGTCGTGATCCTGAATTGCTTCTGGGACCGCCTCACTGGTAAGACCGCCGGTGTGACTGCCTGGGCGCGCTTCCCTTTACGTCTCCTGACCGTGCAGCAGATGCAGAGAGTGGCCGACGTAGTCGGAATGGCTGAGTTAGTGCGCCGAGAACAAACTGACGAACGTCTCTGTGGTGAAGGCATTGACGGGTTTGCGGTAGGTTATTTCGTCGGGGAAGGAGGCACCCCCAATCAGATCGTTCCGCCCAGCGCGCAGAACGGGTTTGCGAACCCCGACTGGTCGATTGCTACAGACCAAGAAGCCAGACAGAAACGCTGGAAGACCATTGCACGGTGTCCGGCCTGCAGGACTGCAACCATAAGGGTCGACTTCATTGAAGACGAAGTGCGTTTGTTGCATCGTTGCACGCAACCCGGGTGTCCTTTCCCGAAGGGGATCCTGCCTGTCTACATTGTCGACAACGAGATATTCCGATACCTTCCCTCAGTCGTCGTCGGTACCATTGACAAACTGGCATCGCTGGGTCTACAGCGCAAGCTGTCGCTTATGCTAGGCAAGGTGGACGGCCGCTGTCCGAAACACGGCTACTATAGCCACAAGTGCTGCCAGAAAGGTTGCACGGAGAAGAATGTGCGCAAGGGCAGACCATCAGGAATATCCGGCCCTACTCTGTTCATCCAGGACGAAATGCACTTGCTGCGCGAGGGGTTGGGCACTTTCGACTCACATTATGAGACACTGATCCAGCGCCTATTGCGGACCACAGGCACCGAAGCAACCCTGAAGATCATAGCCTCTTCGGCAACCATCGAGGCTTTCGACCGGCAGGTTGAGCACTTGTACGGTCGGCGTAGGGACCAAGCAAGAGTCTTTCCTGGCCCTGGACCACTCAAGGGGCAATCATTCTATGCCGCTTCACTTGAGTATCCCCAGAGAATCTATGTGGGTGTGCTGCCGCACAACAAGACGTTGTTCAATGCGGTGCTCGAAATGCTTGAGTACTACCACCGTGCCGTCCAGGACATCGCCCGTGACCTAAGGGCGGGTTCATGCAGCTTGCCGAACAAGGCCGACCTCGAAGCTCTGATTGATCTCTATGGCACTTCCCTTCTCTACTTCTTGGCTAGCCGAGAACTCCATGCTGTCCGTACCGATGTGGACAACAACGTCAACGAAAACTTGTTGCGGGATGGGTACAATGCTCTCCGCATCGCCGAATTGACTGGTGCTACGTCAACAGACGATGTGACCGCGACCTTGGACCGATTGCAGCAGCCCGGGACCTCGACTGATAACCTTGACACAGTTCTGGCAACGAGTATGGTCAGCCACGGGGTCGATGTGGACCGATTCAACGTGATGCTCTTTCACGGAATGCCCAGACAGAACTCGGAATATGTGCAGGCATCCAGCAGGGTTGGCCGCAACCATCTTGGTATCGTGTTCACGTGCCTTCACCCGGCGCGCGAGCGGGACCAAAGCCACTATGCATACTTCGCAAAGTACCACGAGTTCCTCGGTCAGTTGATCGAGCCCGTATCGATCAATAGATGGTCGAAGTTCTCGGTAGATCGCACGCTACCAGGGTTGTTCATGGCAGTGCTGCTCCAAGAACTGGCGGGGCGAGCATCCGGCAAGAACCCGGATACATTCTATATGTTCGATGAGGTCAAGCGAATGATCGCTGAACGGGAGATCACGATCAATGACTTCCTCCCTGCGATTGTGGAGGCATACCAGTTGGATACTAACACCGGGCCAGGGCCATCTGATTTCCGGGTACGGATCGAAGAGCAACTCAAGAGGATGATCTACGACCAGATAGGAACCAACTCAGCCTCTCACACGTTTGTCTCAGAAGCACTGATCCCGAGACCGATGAGAAGCCTGCGGGAAGTCGACGAGCAGATCGAGGTCAATCTGGACCAAGCAGGGTCTGATTGGGCGCGAACACGAGAGGGAGGCAGATGATGGCGCGAGCGATGAGCCGTGGTAAGCAGCAAGTTCTCTTTAACTACCTGCCGGGCAAGACTTTTGACTTTGAGAAGATCGGCATTGTGGCCAGAGTCGAATCGATCTTCGGCTACAAGCGAACCGATATCAATGAGGAGTTCGTACTCGCCGGTATTCGTGAAGATGCCGGAGCTTGGGAGGAGGGTGCCAGACCTGGTCTCAACGATTCCAAGCTCCGTTCGATAGATAGTTTCGTATTCTTAGACCCTCAGTCTGTAGAATCCGCAATGTATCCCCTGGTTTTTTGGTGCCAAAGCCCAGCGTGTGGACACGTGTTCCAACGCGATAAGAACAGCGTCCCTTCATCAACGGTATGTCCAAGTTGCCGTAACGGCCGCGTAATCCAGATGCCATTTGTGCTGATCCACAACTGCGGTGCACTTGCTCCCTGGACTCCCCCTCAATGTCCCGGCTGTCACTCCGACCGACATATGGCACTTGAGCGTCGAGGAGAGAGAGTTGCCAACTTCCGTTGGTTCTGCCAACACTGCAAGCGGACAGTGACTCCACTCTCAAGAAGCTGTCCACAATGCAGGTGGGTGGATAGAGAAAAGGGAATCCTCCCGCACATGAGCATCGAGGTACATCGTGCTGGCAGGACGTTTTACCCTCGTAGCGTTGTGGTCCTGAACCAGCCCGGCCCTGGAATGAACAGACTCCTTGCTACTGAAGGATGGCAGTACGCTGCTGCTGCAAAGTACCTTGAACTGCCAGAGATGAGGGACACTGACCTGTCGGATTGGGCCGAGAGTGCAACCGTTGTTGTTGCGCAGCCAAAGTCATCGGCAGCCGATGTCACCAATGACGAAATGGACAACCTTCTCAGGTTGCTCACCTCGGGAGAGATCGACGGCGCAGAAATGCAGCGGCGCATAGAGTCTTTGCGAGCAGACCGACAAGAGAGTCGCTCACGCGTGTCACCCGCAAGGTTAGCCTCGACTCTTCGCGAGGTCACTGGCTTAGGTGAGGACGTTTGGATGCGGGCAGGCAGAGAGATGATCGAAACTGTATCGCCCGCTCTTTCGCGTCAGTTTCAGTCAATGAAAGCTTCGGACCCTTCCAACCCTATAGCAGGACTCTCCAAAGCCCTGGGAATAGGAGAAGTCGCCGTGGTCACTGATTTCCCTGTAACCACAGCCGTCTATGGTTACTCGCGTTGCGATTCGCAACCAGGCAACTGCCGTCTGCTGCCATTTCCACCCGACCCGCGGTTTGGCGGCGCACTCCCTGTGCTCACGGATGTTGTTGAAGCAGATGCCATCATAATGAGGCTGGACCACGAGCGTGTTTGCCAATGGCTGCAGAGACTGGGGTTTGAACCGATACTCCCTACAGCGCGAACTGAGGAACTGCAACGCCGAGCTTACTTCATATCCCTGTTTGACAGGCTCTCGTTGCGTGAGACGATCAGCGGTGGCAACCCTCAAGCCCGACTCGTTTTTGGTGCATTGCATACGTTGTCTCATGTCGCTGTTCGCCAAGCGGCGCTCCTCTGCGGGCTTGATCGTAATAGTCTGTCAGAATACATACTCCCACGCTCTCTCACTATCTGCATGTTCTGTAATCATCGCTTTGGCGCAACCATAGGGGCATTGGTGTCTCTCTTTGAGCAGTCACTTGGGGACTGGCTCGAATCAGTTTGTGATTCGCACCATTGCCTATATGACCCTGTCTGTTCGGATCATGGTGGCACGTGCCATGCTTGCACTCATCTGGCCGAAACGAGTTGTCGGTTCTTCAATCTCAACCTGGGCAGGCCCTTCTTGTTTGGCGGGAAAGATTCCTTGCTTGGTGATCTGGAGGCCGGGATATTTGATGTAAGATGACTATGGAGGGCTAAGTTGGACCAACCTCAGTTGGTCATAACGGCACCGAGGGGCTTGAGCGAAGTACTCACTCAGGAATTCGGATGCCGCACGACCATTGGAGTTATCGAGCAGTTGCTGCTTGAGAGTCGTCGCGAGCTACTCGTCGCTGCTCCATTTCTATCGGCAGAGCAAGGTTTTCTTGCGGGCGAGTATCTCTATACGGCACTACAGAACACGCTCTCCCGGCGTATCAGAGTGGAAGTATTCCTATCAAAGGAAGGAGCCAAGTCACTTCGTGACGCCGGAATTGATGAGGGCAAGGGTATGCTGCGCATATACACTCCGCGAGAGGACATCGCAATGACCAGCGCGCTTGGTTCGCACGCCAAGGTTGTGATAGCAGACAGGGAACGTGCATACATCGGAAGCGCAAACCTCACCAACGCGGGCCTTACAGCCAATTTCGAGATGGGTGTGCTGATTACGGGATCATCCGCCAGGGCCGCGCGCTCCGTCTGGGAAAGGCTCGTGTCAGAGGGGTTCTTCATCCTTGCAGGTCCGTGACGGGATCGAGTTCAATGTTTTCCAGAGGCGCACCCGGAGGTTGATCTGCCGCTTGAGTGTCGCAGGCGTCCATTCCGGAACGAGTCCGCTCAGAGACGCTAACAGTGCTTCCATAATGGTCTTATTGTCCCTACACTCGCAAAGCAGATACTCACTTCCAATGCGATGATATATGAGATCTGTGGCACGAATCAACTCATCCTTGGCACTTGCTGAGTCCAGGCTATCAGTAGTTGCTTGGCTTACGAAGTCGCGCCATCCCTCGACACTCTTCCAGAAGTGAATTCGAGGATCGGGCTCTGGCCTACCGCCATAAACCAGACGAAGAATCAGATCGGGCTGCAAACCAGCAGAAACACGGGTTCCGTCGGCAACGGCGGCAATGAATGTGGCACCGAAGTCTCGTGCAAGCTTCGCCAAACCGGATGAGACGATGGTGGCTGTTAGCGGATCAAGAAATGCGCAGAACTCGTCGGCGAGCCAGATCGACTTGCCGCTCGCAGCCAGAATGGCCGCTGCCACACGATAGCGTTGGCCGTGCGACAATTCGTCTCGTCGTTTCAAGTACAGCTTCGCCTCAGAGATCCCCGCAGCATTTAGAATACGGCAGGCTTCTGCGGTGTCACGCCCGATCAGATCAATCACTGGCACATTCGGCGGGAAATCAAGGTCCAGGGTCCCCACAGCCTCTGCGATCTCGTTGGTGTTGAGTCGGCCAGCCGAGATCAGAGGTGCCCCTAGGATTGATTTCAGTAAAGAAGTCTTGCCGCTACCACTCCCACCAACCAGGAGAACAACCTGTCCGGGAAGGATGTCAAGCGAGAAGTCCTCTAGAACCATCTCATCTTGCTTCTCAGGGCACAGGCCAAATGCGCTGATTATCTCCTTCTCTCTGACACTCGCAGGGCATAGCTGCAAATCCTTCGAGAAAGCAAGGATATGGCTGCGCAGGTTGCTCAGTTGTGCCCACAGCGCGTTGTTGCGGCACTCACATGAAAGCACCTGCTCAATGCTTGTATCTAGGGCTTCGATAAGTCCAAGTGCACGCTTCGCCACAGCTTCGCGGTTCGCAACGACGGACCGTAGGTTTTCGAGGACTTCCTGATTCATCTGTTCCATCTCTGCAATGCGTGACTCGACAACCTGGGCGACTGAAGTCAGTCTGTGGCCGAGGTCAGACACCTCACCAATGAATGCGTTGTAGGTATCAAGAACGGCTTGCGGCCATTCATAACCATCTTGTTGTTTAGAAGTCGGAAGAGGTTCCTCACTCACAAGGTGATGAGTCTCGGAAGCCAGCTTGTTGATGAGCACTAGTACTTCGCTTGGGCTGAGAACGCTGGATGAGTCCTCGCCCACGGTTGTCCACCCCCCGTTGCCCCTTTCCATGAACCCATTGCCAGAGTGCGGGCCGCCGTACTTCAGAGTCACGCGCTCGAATCGTATCGACGGCGGGCTGAACTTCTGCCGTTCTGGGAGGCGAACACACTGGGTTGCACCGTTATCCTCCTTCACCTTGTTACCAACAAGCTCACGAATATCAGGTGGGCAGGAATCAAGTAGCGCGGCGAAATAGGGTTTGGGCGTTGACTTGTTCATCCTCATCCGATCAAGACTCGACCGCCAATGGCCAGGCCCCATCGTATGATCAAGGCTACTAGTGGGCGTGACAAACACCTCGTCTCGCCCCGCGGTGCAGCCAAAGTGGAACATTCCCGCTTTCTCGAATACAGGATGGTACTTGCTCATCTCGGCAACCGTCTCAATCAGCCACGGCTTCTTACCCATCGCGTTCCAATACTGTGCAGCGTATTCGATGGCTGACTCAACCAATAGACGGCCGAGTCCCAGTCCGCGAAACTCAGGATGGACCACCACCCGTGCTATCCGCAAGACACGGTCCACATTGTCTTTCCTGCCCTCCTTATCCCATCCTAAGAGGATATCGCGTGGTCTGGTCAGCAGAGGCGGAGAGTTAAGGATTATGTACCCTATTGAGTCAACTGTCGGCAGGTTTTCCGTGGGACCGTTCAAAGACAGGATCAGACATGCGGATCGTCCCCACAGGTTCAGATTACGGTAATGAAAACGGTTGAGCCAAGTCACGGCCTCGTAATCTTGGTCAGTGGTTACTTCCCGACATTCGAGGCTGAGGCTGAATCCATCACATACATTGACAAGATGCTGCCGACAGTAGTAGGGCCGCACTCTAGCTGTAGCCAGTGCTGTGCCGTCCTCGCAAATCTTGAGCAGACCTCCTCCCTCCTCTTCATCCCTGAGGAAAAAGTCTCTGGAGTCTAGCGACGCGCACTCACCGCGCTCAGGTTTGAAGTGAATATAAGTGAAACGCGAGACGTGCTCGGTACTACGCTCTCCTCTCGCATCTTCGAGAGTCAGTACCTTGCCTGCACCGTTCTGTCTTGCCTCAACGACATAGCGGGCATCCGGATACTCACGCCAGATTCTCTCGGAGTGGCGAAGCTCGGTGTTGGCTGAGCATGACACCGACGTGACGGACGCGTTCTCCTGCCCCTTTTTCGATGGCTCATTGTGACCTGATTTGTGCTGAAGTGATTCCATCTGATCTCTGCTTTCTTGAACTCCATAAGTGTACCAGTTTGACGGGTAGGCTGACAAGGGCAGGCGGTTCCATTCTCACGTCGCCTGCCCGAACGAGCGGTTCTGCCGGGGACTCCCCTGCATGCTGTTCCGCGTCAAGGCCAAGCCGATCTGTCTGTCACAAGGCAATGACGGATAACCTCATCGCTGTTAGTATAGGTCCAAGCGGCAACAATGCCGCCAGAGGTGGTCGCTGGTACAAGCACACGTCGATAAAGGCTGAACCGACCTGGCCGATAGCCTTCAAGACGGTCTATAGGCGGTAGGTCGCGACTGGGATCACTTAGGGTCAGGAGTTCTCCTCGGATCATCAGCCACTCACCCAATGTCTGCGTATCGTGCGGCAGGTCGAAGTGGTCTTGAGTAGCTGCGTCCGCTAATGGATCTTCCGTTCCCAGCGCAAACATGCTTTCCTCCGACACCCTGAGCACAGGAATCCCCGACGGCATTTCGTAGAGCCTACCGCGAACCGTCGCCTCCTCTATAGATACCGCACTCCGGCAGAAGCGCTCGTGGTTCCAGTAACCCCGCTTAAGCGTGCCGTAGACGAACAATCGGAATAGGTTTTCGCTCATGTCGATGCGCCCCCTTTCGCGGTCACCACTCTGGCCTGAGCCACGAAGCCAAATGGCAATTGCTGCAAGCTCTGGAGATCAGAGCACCGAAACACTCCGATGCGCATTGGCTGCATTGGCATGCGCTCCCAGCCTTTGGTATCGGACAACGCCGCCTGGAGATACTTCGCAGACGAGGCGTAGAAAACAGCGCGCAACTTAGGATGGTAGACCAGTTCCAGGGGCTTGTTGCCCTTGATGACGATAGCCGTTTCTGGGTCCGTCTTCGCCACGATGACTGCGCTCATTTGGCCTTGGCAGAGAGCGAGGGGGTCGCGGAGCGCGTTCACGTCTATGCGGCCATCGTCTATGCAGGCGTCTGCAATCCTCCCTATGATCTCGCTGTCGACCTCGGCATGCCTGCCGAAGCGGAACCGATGGAACAGGTAGTCGGCATTCAGAATCGTGCCGTTGTGGGTCACCAAGCAGTTGCCGGTCCGCAGCGGATGGTCGTTCTCGTTGACTGCGGCGTCGCCACGGGTCACGAAGCGAGTGTGGCCCATCAGCACGGTGATGCTGTTGTCGACATCACCCAGCACTTCGCCGAAAGCCTTGTCACGCACGAACTCGCTTGCCGGAACCGGGCGCTTGAACAGCTGGTGCTTTCCATCGCAACTGACCCAGGCGATGCCAGTTGCGTGCGGACCGCGCTCCTCACTCATTTCGAGGATCCTGGTGAACACCCACGTCAGGTAGTCAATCACCTCTTGCGTGCGCCGCTTAGTTCCGAATACTACTCCTGCTTGTCCGCACACTCAGCGTCACTCCCTTCCGTTGCCTCGAAGCCTCTGAAAATGCCCTCGGCGTATTGCTTTCCGTTCTCGTGAACCCAGAGCGCCGTGGCGTAGCGCTCCATTTCGTATGCAAGCTCGATCACCCTGGGCGCGTCAAGCATGTTAGTCTTGCCGGAGAGTCTGACCGCTTCCAAACCTTCCAGCACATCAGCCGGGATTGGGACTCTAGTTGGTTCCACAGCACACCTCCGTCTCAGCGGCAGGCTTCGGGTTCTTCGGCTTCGGCCTGCCGTTTTTCCAAGCGGCGTCACCCGGCATTGCATTGAGGAGGTGCTTGCGAGCGGTCTTGAACTCGTCGCCGATCAGCCCGAGGTGCAGGAGGAAGACGCGGAAGTCATACTTGGCGCTGGCGGGGTTGAACTCCCGCTTGCGACTCGATGCACCCCGACTGTTCAGCGCCTTTGCGGCGATGGCAAGGACGAACTGGACGGCAGCTCTCACCTTGCCCGCGTGGAGCGTCGCCTGGAACCATCGGAACTCGACGGTGCCTCGATACCAGACGTTGTGCAGGTTCACGCCGTGGTATCTCGTCTGGTCATAGTGCTGCGGGTTGTGGTTATGGTAACCGTACCAAATCCGGTTCATCTGCTCGCGGGTCTTTGGGCGGCTGCGCTCTATCTTGGCGATGAGTTCCGCGCTGACCGGCTTCGTGTAGTTGCTCAGCCTCGACTCCTCGACACCGAGCGCCGTCAGGATCAGCGGCTCCTGCTTATGCACAATCTTGGCAAGGTTGGCAAGCGTCTTTCCGTCAAAGGCTGATGCGTCAACGTGGATGTGGATGCCGCACTTGTCATCCACCGTTGCGCCGCACCTGCGGATTGCGCGCACAACGTTTTGAAGGGTCTGGATGTCCTCGTAGTTGAGAACCGGGGAGACCACCTCGGCCCTTAGATTGGCTGGCACGTTAGTCAGCGAAGAGTCTGCTACGATCTTCCACGTGCGGCCGTGTTCATCGACGACGTGCCACGGATCGTAGCAGCTTGGGTTGCCGACGTGCTCGACGCTTCCTCCCACCACGGATTGGATCGCGCGCGCCACGTCCCCACGGCTGCGCTTTATGGTTTCGATCTCGACCCCGAACCTGAGTTCCTGGAGCTTCACTTATCGACCTCCGAGTTTGAGGACTGGCAGAACACATGTTTGGTGTTCCTGCTGTTCAATGAATGCCTCAAACCCGAGGAAACATCAAGTCCAATGAGGCTGATTTCCGAGGAATCTGGTGTTCTTTTTTCGAGCGGAGGATGGGGTCGCGGGTCAGCCCTGAATGGCCTCGCCATGGTCCGCACCGGCATCCAGCAGGGCTTCGTGTAGCCGCCGGACATGCGCTTCCTCGCGGGTGATCCGGGCCATGGCGCTGGCGAAGGAGTCGGCCAGGTCGGTCGGCAGGCCAGCCGCATCCTCAATGCGCCGCAGTCGCTCATCGAGGTTGACAAGCAGGTCGAGCACGTGGTTTCGGATGACGCCGTCTCGTTTTTCGGAGGGCGACGGGATGAACTCAGTCATCCCGCCGCGTCGTTTGACCAGCACAGTGCCCCTCCTAGCTCAGCGTCGCACCCAATGAATGGATGCGCGGGTAGATCAGGTTGTTGCCGGTAAGCACTGCCTTGTAGCGCACGCGGTTTCCGGCCGATTTGGTGAACGCCCGCAGGAAGACATACTCCGTCCAGGTCTGGTCCACTTCCCTTGTGGAATCCAGTGCCATCGGCTCCCAGGTCTCGCCGCCATCGTTAGAGGCGAACCAGTTGATCGTGCAACCGCTCGGTATGCTCATCTCGGCGTAGACCTTGGTGGATTCGACACCCTGGGTGAGTTCGTTTTCTCGCGAGATGTAGGTCCCATCGGGACTGTTCAAATAGCCGATGAGGTTCACATCCTTGTAGTTCAAAGCCGGGGTATCGTTCAGCGCGCTGCTTGTGAGCTTGGCTCGAACAAGAACCCGAGTGGCTATATTGGGAAGCCGCTCTTCCTCGGCGGGCACTACCGCGTCCCACGTCACCCCAGCGTCGGTCGAATACTCCCAGGTCATACCCGTCCCCTGCGGGATTGCGGAGTACTCGTCCAGGTTCAGATCGCTGAACTGCACGCCGGTTATCTGCTGGAACCGGATCTCCCCGGAGGCGGCAAAGTCATACCCGTAGATACGCATATTGAGATCCGAGCCGTTCAACGGAGTCCAGGTTTCGGCGTTGGAGCTTTCGAGCAGCACGCCTGCCGCGTAGGTCTGGCGAGTGATGACACCATTTCTGCCCATCTGACCGAGGCTCGCGATACGGACCCGGTAGTTCGTAGAGTTGGTGAGGAGCACCACGGCAAAGCTCTTATCAGCCTGAACGTAGAACGGATCGCTAAAGACGACCTTGGTCTCTGCGTTGAGGGCTATCTCCGAAGGCGCGATGACCTTCTCGGCCAGAACCGTCTCGTTGGGGAGTCCAGTCGTGACGCCGCGAATCTGAACGGTAACCGGAACGGACGCGTCCTTTCTCGTGAAGTACAGCCCTATGGCAGAGATCACGCGGTTCTGAGTGAAGCTGAATGTCTGCGCAAGCGGGTCGCGCCGAGCTGGGGCTGGCACCGTGCGCCAAACGATTCGTTCGACCGGCACACGGATGATCCTCGGCTCGACCTCGCGGATGATCGTCTGTTGCTGGACGATGGTCTGCTGCTGGATGATAGTGTTCGTGACCTCGACGCGCTCGATTCGAGTAACAACCAGCGGATCGTTCACCTGGAGCATCGCCTGAGCGGAGTATACACCGTCGGTCATCTCGACGATCCGGTTGCCGTTGCGCGCGTTTTCCGGGATGGTGAACGAGCAGGTCACCCGTCCTGCTTCGTCGGAATGGACGTCACTCGCCACGATCTGACCATCACAGCGGACGGTGATGTTGGTGACGTTAGGGGTGAAGTTCGCGCCCGTCACGGCAATGCCGGTCTGTCCTCGACGGCCTATGTTGGGCGTTACCTCTATCATCGCCGGCGGCTTGTCGAACACCGCGTAGGGATTGATGTTCTTCTCCTCCGACCAGTCCAGCTGCTCGACGAGCACGCGCTCCGTTGCCGGAAGCAGAGCGAGACTGCCTTTGAAGAGAGCGTGGCTGTGCGCCTGGTCCACTTGCAGCACTCGGGGAGTGGCGGCTCGGCCCGGGGCAACGAACTTGCGAATGCCGTCCACGCGGGCACTCCACTCAGAGTGGAACACATCCGACTGCGCCTCATTGGAGAAGTCGTCGGAGTAGATGCCCTTCTTCGTCTGGGCGTCCCGGTTCTGCAGGCTGTTGTTCATCTGATACTGCGCATCGTTGTATTTCAGGTCCTCTACGTCCTGCATGACCTGGTGGATCTGGGCCATTGTGATCCGGTTCAAGCCGAAGTTGCGGACGGTCATTGCTACCGAGTTCGGCGGACAGTCCACGCTGGCGAGAGCAAGCGTCCCCTCCGGCACTATGGGGAGCTTCGGGAAGTCCGAGGGCGCACCCTCAACACGCAGAATCTCCCTGGCGGTTGCGTAGATGATATCCTTGCGGCCGAGGTAGTAGTCGTAGTCCACGCTGCAGTTCGAGCCGGTGACCGGATCACTTCCCACACCCGTCCTGCCGAAGTTGATAACGCCTGTGTTCCCCAAGGCTATCTCAGGCACGGGCTGCGAAAGTCCGCTGGAGTTCGACGCCGGAGGGGTGCTTGTGGTCGTCTCGTCCACGCCGTCGTCTGTGTAGGAAGTCACACCCGCGCCGAGTTCTTTGAGCCGCTTGAAGCTGGTTCGGCCCGTATTGGCGGAAGCCCTGTATACCCGATAGCCTGTCGCGCCGCTGATTGGTCTCCATGTAATAAGGTTGGCCTCTCCCGCAGCGGTCTGGCGCGAGACGACTCGGCCGCTGACGTATTCCGTCTCACCGGAAGCCGACAGCGCCGTGACCACATAGTGATAGGTGCCCGCCGCCGGATATCCCGACTGCCCGAACCACCCGCCGTCAACGTAGTCCGTGCCCTTGACCATCTGCTTCACGTAGGTCCAGCGGACGGTATAGGTCGTGCCTATGGCGGGCTCATTGCCGGAGCCAAGCCAGTCGACTGAGTTCCCTGACTGCTGCCAGTCGGTTCCATCGGTGAATATGGTGGCGCCCTGGCTGACCTCCAGAATGTCAACGACCGGATTGGGCGTGAGCAGGTCCTCTCCGCCGCCGACCGAGCCACGAGTTACATTGGCGGTTATCTCGACGATTGCCTCGACTTGAGTCGTCTCCTTGAGAGGGGAGCAGTTCAGGGCGTAGCGTCTCTCGTTGATGTTGTAGGTCTTCTGCTCTCCGCGTACGGATTTCGTGGCAACGGACTTCGGAACCGTGGTGGTCGTCGGCAGGTCCTTCTGCAGCCTGATTCCCTGGACATACGCTCGGCCCGCGTTGGTGATGACCTGGACGCTTGAGCCGTCGTTGCCGCCGATGAAGCTGTCGAATCCGCGCACGAGGTAACTCCCCGCCTGGTCATATGTCCTCTCGGCGAGATTCTGCAGAAGCGAATTCAGTCCCTCAGCCGCCGCGAAGTTGAGCTGGTCCTCGGTGATGGACGACACCGTGATCCTGCTGCCAGGGAGCGTGCCGAGGAGATCACGCAGATACATGTTCGACTTCTCTTGGATTGTAGCAGTAACTTCGCCGGTCTCGCGGTCGAACTTGTAGATCGGAACAACCCTGCGCTCAGTGACGTTATTCGGGAGGCTGTCGGCTGATGTATCGCGTTCTCGGAGCGCCAAGACCCACTTCTCCCGCTCGGCTGTCGGCTCTCCGGTCGCCGGGTTCACAAGCTCAGAGTCTTGGTTGTGGGTGTAGTTATACTTCAGAAGCTCGACGTAGACATAGTCGACGCCGCTCGTCTTGGCGGGGTCGTAGGTGAGGGTCGCGCCTGGAACCTGCTCGATATGGTCGTCGATGTAGACGACGCCGACCGAGAGTGTGACAACGTTTTCCGCCACCTGCGGCACAAGGCCGCCGATGATCGCGCCTTCTTTGAATAGTAGATCAGCCAGCTTCCTGCGCTCGTGGATAGTCATGTCCTGCTGCTCGTTCAGTTCCGAATCGAGCAGGTCGCGGTCTTGGTGGTAGCGAACCCGCTTGTAGTTCTTGGTCGGATCGAATGTGTCTCTGGATATCGACATGATCGCCTCCTAAATCTTGATAACCCCGACCAGCTCCACCCGCGTGTCGGAGGTCTTGTTGAAGTCGGGGATGTTCTTCACTTCATAGAGGTAGCCGGATCTCTTCACCTGGCCGGACGGGTTTGTCGCCGGGTCATACACGCCGCCCTCGGCATAGTCGGACTGGTGGCCGTCGATGTACTCGACGTTGCCGCCGAAGAAACCGTATTCACGGATCGTGACGCCATTGGCCTCGGCCTCATCGAATCGGAAGAAGACGCCGATGGTCTGAGTCTCCAAGCCGGTCTCGGAATAGCAGATGCCGTTGACTTCCAGAACGCCCTCCGGGTCTTCCCGGAGAAACGTCACCTTGTAGCATCGCTTCCTTGCGCGCTCGTGTTTGAGCGCGGTCTGATCCACGCTAACGTCCGGCGGATTCAGTGGATCGGTGAACGTCTCGTCGCCGTCACCTATGGCGCAGTGAGTTATCCCTTCGATGGAATCGCCTTTCAATAGCCGGGCGGTAAGGACCCGGCCGCTTCGAGTTATAAGTCCAAGTGACATCGTGTTGTCCTTTCACACTTCTATGATGTGGCTTTCGCGGAGTATCACCGCGAACACCGTCTGACGCAAGTCGGCGTCCGGCAACAGTCTCATGGTTGTCCGTATCTCCACGTCGGAGGCGAGCGCCATAAGGCAAGCGATTGCTGTGGTGACATCGCAGTCTCCGGTACGGGTATTGCCTATGAGCCACGCCTGATCCGCATCCAAAGCTGTTCTCTCGCCTGCGACGACGCGGATATCGGACCATTGCTCGATTTCGCCCCATACACTCTGCAGGCAGTCGGCCTGTCGCTCGATGGAGCCTGAGACGGCAATGCGCTGATCTCCCCCGGTCGCTATCTCCCTGCTGATGGCAACCGACGTGTCCGCCGCAAGGAGTGTGGGGTTCGGAATGAAGATCAGAACATCTCCATTGACCATCCGAAATGCGTGGGACTGCAGCGAGAGATCGAACTGCTTGGCCACTAGACGCCTTATCTCAGCGTCAACGTCACATCCCACGAACAGTGAATTCGATACAGCAACGCGCTGGTCGGCGAGCACATTCCTGGCATTCAGGGCAATGGCCTGCAGATCGCAGTCCCTTGCGAAGGCCGTCACCTCATATATGGCCAGGCTTTCGTCGTAGAGGACTGCGATGGCTCCCGTGGTCACAAAACCTGTATCCGCAGAGACGACGCGCGCGCCGTTCACAGCGAAAGCGGAATCAACCAGCAAGGACGCTTCCGCCGTCACGCCAACCACACAATCGATATCACATGCAATGGGTGTTCCGGTCGGCTCGCCGCTGTCGGCGCTGTCTCCCCAATCCCATACTGAGGCGAGACCGGCGTTGCGAAATAGCACCATCCGTGGCGACGCCGCTCCCGCTCTGGGCGTTATTGTATTTGCTTTGCCGTTACGAGTCGCCACGCCTGGTCAGCTTTCCTGCAATGCTCTTTGCCTGGCCGCACATGCGGACGATCTTCATCTTTGGGACGAACGCACAGACTTTGCTCTCGACCTGATTTTGCTTGACTCCTCTCGTTGCCATGCTGTCTACTCCCTGATAGCGAACCCTCTCGACCCGATGTAGAAGAACTTGTAGGTAATGCCGTTCCCAGCGTCTATCACGTCCTCCGAGACGCCCCAGGAGGTCGATGTCTCATAAACCTCGATTAGCTGTCCCCGGATCTCCGACTGTCCTGTGTTGTTGCAGTAAGCCCAATATGGGAAGATGCCGATTAAGTTGTAGCGGCAGTCGTTTGCCGCGCTGCCGTAGGCTCCCCCTGCGGAACCCGCGACTTGGACATCGATCAGCGAAGCGTTCCATCCGGTGTACCGCGAGGCGGTGTGAAGCTGGGTGAGCGCGGTGTCACTGCGAGATATCATTGCCGGAGCCACGTCCTCACCGACCCGCGCGCCCGCGAGATAGCTGTTCGCAAGAGTCGCAACGGTAATGGTTTGGGGAGTGGACAACGTGTCGATGGCAGTGACCTGCATCCGCTCGAACTTGTCGCGGTTGATGATCTGGTAGTACAAACCGGCCTTGAAGTAGGAGGCGTCGTCAACAGGCACAACGACGTTCGAGCCTGCGGTTACATCCGCTTGCGTGATCGCCATGCTTGCCGACCAGTAGCGTTTGACTGTACCGAAGTAGAATGCCTGGTAACTCGTTCCTATCCGCACCACCACGACTATGTGATCCAGGTCGGCGTACATCCAGTAAGGAAATGTGGTTGCGTCTTTGGTGGCAATGTAGTTGTAGCTCGTCGAACCGGCAGGCAGGACTGCCGCCGAAGTGCCGGGATTCCACCAGAGCGCGTTCCGCACACATACCTTGTCCGCCGTAGCCGCATACTTGTCGAAGAGCAGGTAGATCGTCTCTTTGCCTGACTCGCCGGGAGAGTTAATGTAGAGGAACGGGTTTGCCGCTCCAAGGTCTTCGGCGAGGACGGTCCACCCGACCGTGCTCACGATGAAGCTCCTGAACTTCGAGAAGAAGTCTGCAGTGTTGTCCGCTATTCCGCTTGTGCTTCGATATGCCATTTCTTACCTCAGATGATCGGGGACTCAGTGCCGGTGAGCCGCAGCTTGATATCCGTCTTGTTCTGCACCGGTGTGCCCGCTGGAACAATGATCCGCCGCCAGAAAGAGAGCGTCGCGCTGTGGGCCTTGTTATTGAGGCCAAGCGACGCGCCCCCGACTGCGGCGTCGAGTCCCGCCTGGTCCGCAGCGAGCTTGACCCAGGACGCTTCACTTGAACCCACTTCGTCGACAGGCTGGACCGTCAGATCGCTGTAGTTATAGCCGGAGTATACCTTTGTGCCGGACGAATGGTTGCCCGCGGTAGTGCCTCCGTATCCCCGCTCGACGGTAAGCTGAGTCGTGCCGCCGCCGCTTGTGATGAGCATCTGCTCGCTGCCGACTATGATGATCTGGCCGTCCGCGAAGCGCGGCTCGGCAAGTGGAATCGTGGCAGTGACTCCGTCGATAGCGGATGCGAGAGTGGTCTGCTCGTTGGCAAGGTGAAGCTGCCGATCCTTGGAATCTCCGTCGGTACCGTTAAAGACATCCGAGTCCGGGTTCATAAGAGTACCCTCGGATATCTGCTGAGTAAGCTCAGCGTCTTTGTAAAGATGGATTGCCATGTTCTCCTCCTACGCTTCCGGCCACTGGGTGACCGTATAAAGGTTTGCGGCAGCCGTGAAGCCTGCCGCAGCCGATTCCGCAAGATCCCTCTGCCGGAACACAATTCTGCAAGAGCGGGTCGAGTGGGCGAGCTTCGTGCGGTTCAGATGCTCTCGCGCCAGCCGGAAGACGATAGACTTCCCGCCCGGTTCTTCGGTCTGGATCTCGCACGCAAACGCGAGCCGCCGCTCTGAAAGCTCGACACCCAACAGCCGCTTCACATTCAAAGCAAAGCCGTTGAGCTTGCTGCTCGAAGCGCGTCCATGCCAGCGGTTGACGATTGCTCCGGCCCGCTCGAAGCCCTGGACGAGTGTGCTCTGGTGAGTGATCTGCCAGTACGACCAGGTGGTCTGTCTCTTTGTCAGCCTGTGATCAGAATTTAGGAGCCTCCGGCCGATGACGAACACGTCATGGATGCGGCCCGTCGAGTGCAGGGCAACGGTTCTTCGCAGCGCGGCGGTGAAGTCATCCTCCATCGAGTCCTGAGAGAGCAGCCATTGCAGGAAGAAGACGCGCGTCCCCGCTGGATGCTGGGGCGCAAGCGTTTCCCGTATCACAGGAACGATGTTCCTGCTCTCGATCCGGTAGACCCCGAGGCTGTAAAGCTCGCCCGGCAGCTTTGCACGCGTAATCAGCGCGCGCCGGTTTAGCCGTAGCGCGCTTCGGAAGGTCTCTTCGATCTCGCCCTGCCAGCCGATATTGATGAGCGCGCGTCGGATCGCCGGAACGGACCCTTTGCGGCGGTACTGCTCGACGATCTCCCGAATCTCGCGGCGCTGCGTATCCGGATCGTGCATAGAGTCAAAGCGATAGCCGACTATGCTCGCCAGGAGCGGCAGGAACCTCGGATCGCAGGCGTCCACGTCCCAGATGTCCGGCAGACTGTCGATAAGCTCCTTTAGCTCATCCAGCGTCGTGGCGGGAACAGCCAGGAATGCCCGCAGGTCACCGCTGGTATCTCGCTCACGGTAGATAGGCGGCAGAAGGTCAAGAAGCTTTTCTTCGAAGTAGGGCATCAGGTGGCCCTCCGAATATCCAGATGAACCTCACCCAACGTCGCGATCTGACCAGGTCGTATCTCGACGTCCGACGAAGGAGAGTAGAGCTTGACGTAGCTCACCCCACGAACGCCGTCGAGCAGCGCGATGACATCAGAGAAGTGAACCGGCTGGCCGAATGACATCTTCTCAAAGGCAAAGAACTCACGGAGCGCCGACTCCACCCGCGTGCGCACGTCCTCGGTCTGCTCGGTCGGGTAAATGTATACCTCGGCGTCTACCGATATGGAGTGGTAGCTCGGATCGAAGATGTTTACCTCGACCGTAATGACCTTGCGGCTTTCGACAAACTCAGCGAGCTCGCGTTTGAGGATCGGCGACGGCAACCCGCCTCCATCCGGCGCTACGGCCATGTTCACCTGGTAGTAGCGGATGTTGGCGCAGTCATTGGCGTCGAGCACCTGAGCCTTCGCAACACCGGGGAAACCCTCGGCGAGAGCCCTGTAGTCGTCCTTCGTAACAGCCTTCCAAAGTGAACGTAGTTCAGCCGGGGTCTGCAGCTTTGCGTGATCCAAAGTCTCGCGGTCGGAGCCGCCTGTGGAGGCGATAGGATTTGTAACCGTCAGGTCGAGACGTGTTCCGTTGTGGTAGATCGGGCTGATGATTTCCGTCACCAACTCGCGCCCTATGTTGCCCTCCGAGCCCAGCGTTTCGAGATATTCGACAGTGATGATCTCACCGGCAGGCGGAATCGCTCCGTGGATACCGTCGCCGAAGATGATCCAGGTGACGTCCAGCCCGTCGGCCTCAACCTGGAAATGCTTCGAGTCGGGTGCGCTGTCTATGAAGAACCGAGTCTCTTCCCAGTTGTTGTCCGCGACTCGAACCCGCACGCTGCCTTGAGCGATGGTGATCAAAGAGAGCGCAAACCGTTGGCTGCAGTCGCCGGTCGAGATGAACTCCTCCGACTTGCGTACTCCCTGCCGCGCGCCAACGTCGACCGATAGCTGCTCGCGGGGGATGATTGCGTCCTCGGTGGTCTCGAACTCCACGTCACCGTCGTCGAGCTTGGCCCTGCAGACGGTTTTGGCCGGAATGGTAATGTCTTCAGCCATAACGGACGGGAGACTGAACCTGAGAGTCGTTGTGGCGGCCACTGGCGAATCCAGCCGATAGCCGATGAGCTTGCAGAGGTTGATGACATTCTGTCGCTGCCGGGCGGTTGGGAGGAAGGCCTCCGCCGCCTGTGCGTCCAGATAGTATGCGAGCATATCTCCGACACCGCAGAACAACTCCAGCAAGACGACGCCCAGATCGGACTCGTTGAAGTCGGTCCAGCGGTCGGTAAGCTGGGGAACGCGCGCGAGCAGTTCCTGGCGTAGGGATTCGTAATCCTTATTACTGTATGAGATGCTCGCTCTACCCAATGGCAACTCTCCTGACGTTGTCCGACGAGTCCGTAAGGATGTCCCTGCAGAAGGGGTAGACCAGATTGCCCTCCACCTGCGTGTCTATCACACGATAGGAGATGCAAACGAGGATGGTGTTCTCGTCCATCGTTTCCGGCGACTCATCGAAGGAGACGTCCTTCACATAGACACGCTTCTCCCACCTCTCGATTGCGTCTATCACGTAGTGCCGGATCAGTCCCTTCAAGACGGAATCGTTCGGTTCGAAGACGAGGTCCTTCAGGCGAGAACCGAACTCCGGGTTCATGAACCGCTCCCCCGGGCGCGTCCCCAGAATCTGCAGGATGCTCTCGTGGATGTGCGCGTGGTCCATCGACGTGACGGTCGAGACCTGCGCGCCGCCGGAACGTTTCTGGAATGCGAACGGGAACCGCAACCCCTTGCCGAGGAAGTCCGTGCTCACTATTCGTGCTCCTCGCAGTCAAAGCAGACCGCGCCGGTATCCGTGCCGTTCCCATCGCCGGAGTCTTCCGGGAACCGGATCACCAGATCCAAACCGCTCGCGAGGGACAGGTGGATTGTCCCATCGGCCTCTATCATTCCGGCATGGCCGCTCTCCATCGCGCGGAAGCTCTTCGACCCGCCTGAGATGCTTCTTGGCTGAACCTCTTCGCCGACGCCCTCAATGCGGCCGATGCCTATGATATTCACCGTGCCCGTTGGGTTGGCTACTACGATAAGCCTTTCGTGTCGCAAGACATCGAGCCGAATTCCATCAGCCAGCGTGACGGTGTATCTGCCGTCAGCGGCGAGCGTCGGTTCCACATCGTGGGGCAGACCCTCGATTCCGCACGATTCGTGAGTCACCGTTATGGCGTCGCTCACAAGGTCAAGCTCCATGCCGCCCGGCAGAGTTACCTTGCCCGCGCGCGACGGAGCAACCGGCTTTGACACGCCGTCTTCGCCAACGGAGACCATTCCTCCGTCCGGTTGGACTCTAAGAAACGACCCATCCGAGAACGAGAACAACCTGCCGCCGTCGGGAAGATCGCGGATGGTGGTCCCGGCGGGCACAGACTGGAACGGATGCGCATCCGCATCGTCATCGAGCCGACGCAGATACTCGCCCGCGCTTTCCCGGTGCAGCGCCAGGACGCTCTGGGCTTCCTGCCGGAGTTGGTCGGTCACGTTCCAACTCTGCTCCATGAGCAGGCGGATAGCGTGGAGGTCGTCCTGCATCTGCTCCAGAAACGGCCTCTCTCTATCCAGGCCGAACCATTCCCAGAGAGCCTGGGCAATCGCCATAAGCTCGTAATGGTGCTCAGAAGAGCTGGTTTGCTCGATTAGCGGTTGTGGAGTTGTTGTCTCGTCGTCTGCCATATCAAGTCACCCAAGGTGGAGTCAGTCTTGTGTCGCCGACATACCAGCCGTCGAACATCTGGTAAAGAGCGTCCCTCGTATCCCAAACAAGTCGGATCGTGACGCTGCGCCCGGTATACTCCCAGAGATCAAACCGCTCGGTTCGTCTGGGGATCACGCAGGGCTGGTTCCAGGCCGGGTAGATCACCGGCGGCGGATTCAGATTGCGTTTCCAGCGAGTGCCGAAGTAGACATCGAGCGTGTCATGGTTGTGTGCCGCCATGCTCTCGATCTCTCCCCAAACGTCGAAGCAGAACCAGTAGTGCTTGTCCAGATCCAGGGTCACCGCGAGTTCACCCGTCACGCGGATGTTGCAGCCCCACTGGTCGAACCAGTCGGTGAAGTACTTGAAATGCCAGACTCCGTCCGGCAGTTCCTCGACATAGCCGCTCGGCACGATCTCACGTATCGCAGGCTTGGCGGGCGGGATCTCTTTTTCAGTTCCTACATCAACCTGGATGTATCGCCGGGAGGTGACGATTCCGTCTTTCACGGACTCTGCTACTATCACCGCCGCGCCAGCCGTTGCCCCGTAGGTGAGCACTCCATTCGATACCCCTGCTATGGTCGGCTCCGTGGTTGTGAACGCGACCTCGCCATCCGGATCACCGAGTATCTCGACAGGCACTGAGTTCGTCGCCTGGTCATAAGCCTGCTTTATCTGTCTGGGCCGAACGTCCCAGTATGGGAAAGCAAGTCCGCTCTCAAGCATCTGCAATCCCCGGCGTCACCGGCACGACCTCCACCTGCACGTATCTGACGCTCGTGCGGTCCTCGCTGTCGTAGACCGAGATGACGGCTGCGCCAGTATAGAAACCGAGTGAAACGACACCGGCCTCGTCAACTGTGGCGACGGCCATGTTCGACACGTCAAAGCACACCGTGCCTCTGGGATTGCCCCGGATCGAAAGCGGCACTCTCATGTTGAGCGAACCGTGCGATATCTTTATGGACTTTGGAAATACGTCCCAGTACGGAACCTGAACCTCGCTCATCTGCCGCCTCAGTTGTCGTTGGTATCCAGGCTACCGCTCACTATCATCGCACCGCATCCCGCGATGTCACCGAACCTTGCGTTGGGCCTGCCATCCGTTACTGTGTCCAGGCTCCCGGTGACGATGGGAGTGACACCATGTCCCGGAATAGGGCAGACATGCATGTCGCACATCCGAGCGACCGGCCTGCCATTCACGAGTGTGGTGATTGATCCCGTGATAATCGTTCCTCCGTGGCTGGAGACATCGCCGAGCCTTGCCTGGGGTCGCGCCATACCTACCTCCGCTGCACGAAGTTCACGACGGCCGTGATGATGCCGCTCAGTATGCCTCCGATGGCTACCACAATGCCAGCGACCTTCCACAAGATCTCGGAAGCTACTTTGCCCTCAAGCCCTGTGTTCAGTCCCTTTATCTGCTCAGCGTGTCGGGCAAGCTCGTCATTGATGCCTCGGACGATCAGCTCAAATTCTCCTTGTCCGACTTCTTCTCGATCTCGCGCTCGATGTGTTCCAGACGGTCTTGTATGTCCCGTCTGTGGTCTTCGAGTATCGAGCGGAACTCGGCCCGCCAGGCGTCGAACGTCTTCGCGAGCAGCCTCTCACTTTCCACCCAGCCGCACTTGCCAGGTCCCTGGCATTGGTTGTCGGTCACCGGTTCGTCTCCTCGCCTCAAGGGTTGATGAGCGCCTTTCCGGATGAGCGCACCACGATATGTCCGGTCGCTCCGTCCATAATCACTTTGCTTCCCGCCCTGTCTTTGAGCCTGATCTGCTCGCTGCCGGCGGCAGAGATAATCCGGACTTCTTGAGTGCCGCCCAGCCCCCAGATGCTGATGCTCTCTCGACCCTTGGTGGTGTCGATCAGAATCTTCTGCCAGCGTGAACGGGTCTTGTCGCAGGAGACGATATGAATCTTCTCCTTGTCCTGCCACGCCTCAAGTCGGAGGAACTGGCGGCAGGCGTCCGTTACCTGAACAAACGCTTTGCGGCCTTTGATATCCCGCGCGATATCGATCTGTTGACCGCCCGAACCAGCACCCGCTTGGCCGTCGCCCTCGCTTGACGCAAAATCGTGCGTCCCGCGCCGCCCAGAATTCGCAACCTGGACCTCCCTCTTGACCGGGCAGTGCATATGCAGGATCTGCCCGGCCCTGTCTATGATCTTCAGGAACTCCTCTTCGTCCCGGTCGTCCATCACGATGGTGTGGCCGGTCTCGGTCTTGATGAGCGCCTTCCGTCGTGGGCAGTAGTAAGGCGGATGACCGTGGAACTTGCCGTGCTCCTTGTTGTCGGCCGCATCCGAGGCATGCTCGTTCTTGTCTTCGCAGTCAAGACAGGTTGTAGACGAGCACAGGCGCTTTGCCTCCTCCGGCTGCTCTCCCGGATTGGACCTCGCGAGCCACACGCCTGTCCAGATCGGATACTGGGGGTCACCGCCCTCGAACTCCGCCCAGACGCTCGCTCCATCTTCGGGCACGAGGAACATGCCGATGTCCTCGTTGCCCCCGTATGGAAAGCACGGCCACGCCCAGTCCGACCAGTTCTCTTCGCCGACCCCGAGCACGGCGGGAATCTCAAGTTTGAGCCTGCCGAGTCGCTCGGGGTCGTGGTTGTCGCGGACGAACGCGCGGTACTTGCCATACCACTTGTCCTTGTAACGTTCCTCGTGCTGTTCATCCTGGAAAGGAAGCGCCACTTAGATGCCCCTGAATATCTCCCGGACGATCTTCCAGCCGATGCTCAAGGGGGACTTCTTCGGGTCGGCCTTAGCCACGGAATCTCGAATAGCGTCCTTAGCTGCGGCGGTAAGACCGTACTCCGTCCTGGCGACACCGCTCTTCACCTCGTGAGCGCCGACACGCTCGATGACGCCGACAACCGCGTCGAGCGCGGCTGCCTGCGCCTTGCCCCATGCCGTCAGCTTGACGACGGCGATGAGCGAGACGAGAAAGGCCACAAGGACCTCCCGGTTCTCCAGCACGAACCTGACTACCTGATCGATCTGCATTTACCTGACCTCCTGATTAGTTGCTGAGTACCTTGCCTGTGTTGGCGTCGATTCGGACCATCTTCGGCTTTGGTTTCACCCGCCTTGCCGGTTGGGGTTGCCTGACCTGAGCCGCAGACCCTGCGCGGGTCACAGTTCGTTTCTTTGGCTGTCGAGGAGCTTCGTGCTCGTTCTTCTTGCCTTTGACCTCGGCCGCCTTGGCTCCCGCGCCCTTGCCGAGAGCGTTGCGCTTGAGCTTCAACTCACAGGAATACCCGTCCTGAAAAATGTGCCGGACGGAAGTGCAGTAATAAGCGCCGGAGAACTTCCGTCCCACTCCCCGAATCTCGATGTTCTGCTTGGCATGAAGAGTCGGAATGCCGATGGTAACGGCCGTCGCTTCCACCTGCTTGAGTTCCGACTCCTTGAACTTGCTTTCAGCCTTATCTTGAGCCGGTTCCTGACGCGGCTCTTCGTGAAATCCCTCGGAGCGGTCGAAGCTCTGGGCGATCTTGCCTGACTCCTGCTTGCGGTATCTGCCCTCGCCGGTGTTGCCGTCCACAAGGTATGTCTTCTTGCCGAGCGACGTCCGGTCGGGAGCGCTCGCATTATTGGCCTTGTGTTCGACGTGAGCCTTCTTGCGAGGGTCAACGCCCACGGCCTTGGTCTCCGTCCCCGCGGCCTTCACACCCTGGGATTGCGTGGACGGAGTGAACGAGCGCAGAACGCCCTCTCGGTCGGTGAAGTACTCCAACGCTATTGCCGCGCGCGATTCGAGCTTCCTTGGATGGAAGTGCAGCTCGTCATCCTGGACGTAGAACACATAGCCCGTGACTCCCTTGCCATCCTTGTCACGACTCTTGGCTGCAAGCTGCTTCAAGAACTGGGCGTCGGAGACGTTGCCCTGCGCTACACGCAGATGCTTGCCGACGGTCTTAGTTACCACTGGGGTAAGGCCGTGCTCCGCCGCTATCTTCTCGGCAATCTCCGAATACAGAATCCCGGGAGCAGGCTTCTGCCAGATTCGCTGAATCTGCTTGCCCGCGAGCTTGTGACCCTTGTCATACGCCTTGATCTTGATGGTAGGCTCACCGGTCTCCGGGAAGTCATAGTCTATCTCCTTGATGACCGCGACTTTCCTTGGCGAGAGATCATCCACATAGCCGAACCGGGCCGCGATCTCGTTGCCCTCCTGAAAGAGCGGATCGTCCACGAACTGCAGATACCGATCCGTGATGGAAATCTCCATCACGTCCATCTCCTCCTCGTTGTCCTCAAAGACAAACGAGGTGATCTCGTGCGTGATGTCCTTGGAGAGCCGCTTGCCCTCGATCTCTATGATGAATGTGGGCTGGTAGACGTCCAGTTGCATCGTCGCTTACCCAAGTGTCCTCCACTTGGATATTTACTGGCGGGAGATGAGGCGTGCCGGGATTCTTTGGGGATTGGACCAACTGACGCTTGACCGCCATGGGCCTGTTGTCCCATACTTTGTATAGGAGAGGATGCAGATGACTGATTCGAAGCTGCTTCAGAGCTTGTCCCGGCGGTAGTGGAAAGTTGCCGGTGACTCGCTTCCATTCTATGCCGCCTTCTCAGTATTGTCAACATCTTCTTTGAGCGCCGCCTCAAGCATCCACAGGTCCCTGTACCCCATGATC
>Ga0208826_1000835_pt1 | contig 29392 bp, 22 predicted proteins | sample AD_UKC115_MetaG_FD_184451 | JGI IMG/M metagenome (GOLD analysis project Ga0208826, IMG submission 184451) | Active sludge microbial communities of municipal wastewater-treating anaerobic digesters from Hong Kong - AD_UKC115_MetaG (SPAdes)... | ecosystem: Engineered > Bioreactor > Anaerobic >...
TTGGAATATAAAAAGAAAATTGATATACATGTGGTGTAAAAAATTTTTATCACATGATTATATTTGAAAAAAATTTTCTACACAACGGGAAGGGAGGGTGTAACTATGAAAAAGTTCTATATGGTCCTTGCGGTTACTGTTTTGATGGTTTTTGTTTTTGTAGCTCCGGTATATGCGAAAGTAACGTTCGGTTCTACGCAGATGACTCCCGTAGCTGAAAGGGAATTTTTGCTCAACCAAATATCTTCTTTTTCTAAGAGTTCTGGCATCTCGGTAGAACTGTTGAATTTCGAGTATCCAGATCTTCTTTCCAGATTAGAGGCAGAACACAAGACTGGAAAGATAACGATCAACTTAGTTGCAGATTTACAAGCCAATCTGTATATGATGGCGGCGGAAGGACTTTTTGAAGATTTGAAGAATGTTACTATTCCAGGTAGAACATTTATAAAAACGTTTGAGCAATATTCCTACCAAGGCGGTCAAAAAGTTTTCATTCCTTGGATTCAAGCGACGTATGTCATGGCCATAAACAAGAAGGCGTTTGACTATTTGCCGGCGGGTCTGAAAAAGGAAGATGTGATGAATGGAACGGGGAAGTGGACGTACGATGCATTACTTGCTTGGTCGAAGAATTTGATGGAGAAAACGAAGATGCCACAATTAGGGTTCCCACTTGGTCCAAAGAGTTTGTGGCATAGATTCTTGCATGGATGTATATATCCATCTTACACTGGCACACAAGCGAGCAAGTTCAACAGTGGTGAGGCACTTGTGATGTGGGCATACCTAAAGGATCTTTTCAAATATGTACACCCGGCATGTACAACTTGGGATAACATGGATCAACCTCTATTAAGAAATGAGGTCATGATTGCCTGGGATCATACTGCAAGGGTAAAACAAGCAGTTGTCGAAAGACCAAATGATTTTGTAATAGCACCTGTTCCACGTGGGCCAAAGGGCAGAGGATATCTCGTTGTGCTCACCGGATTAGCAATACCAAAGGGAGCAAGTATGGATGAAAGTGTAAAACTAATTGATTTCTTAACCTCTCCAAAGACGCAAGTTGCAATTCTTGAAAATGTTGGCTTCTTCCCCGTGATACAAGAAGCTTCGGAAGCTATGCCAGAAGGAGCTCTCAAGATATTGACGCAAGGAGTGGTTGCACAGTCTTCAGCAGCTGATAGCATCGTATGCATAGCACCGGGACTTGGTCAGTATGGCGGTGAATTCAATGAGATATATAGAACGGCGTTCAACAGAATCGTATTTAGCAACGAATCTGCGTCAAAAGTGGTAACGGAACTTAGCCAGAGACTTTCAAAACTCTACAAACAAGCTGGAATTCCTATAGATTAGTAGACCAATACCTAAGTGAAAAATTATCGAGCAATCAGAATGCGAATGCAGGTGGAAACACCTGCATTCATATAGAAAATGGAGCATTGTATTGTTCATGCCCCATGAAGGGAGATGAAAGGCGATGACTCAAATCCGTGTGAAGAAACAGTTTATACCTTGGCTCTTGTTAGCCCCTAGCCTAATATACTTGATTGTATTCATGGGCCTCCCGATTATCGGAACAGCACAACTTGCATTTGAAAGTGATGAGGGTTGGCTGGGCAATTTTAAGATGATAATTTCGACGAAAGATTTCCAAAATGCCGTGCTGAATACTCTGCTCTTGGCTGCGATCTGTATCCCCATACAATTAGCACTTTCGATATTCTTAGCTATTTTGGTAAACAAGAAGTTCAAAGGTTATCAGACGTTGTTGTATATAATAGCCTCACCACTTGCGTTGAGTGATATCACAGCTGCTTTGATAAGTTATTCTATCTTTGCACCGAATGGTTATTTAAATAGAATATTACTATCCATCAACTGGATTGAGCGCCCCATCTATTTTTTTGGTTACATGTTCAAGTCAAGAGAGATGTTAGTCATAATAATAACAGAAATATGGCGTGCGACGCCTTTAGTTTTTGTGATGATACTAGCTGGATTGCAGTCGATAAACAAAGAATACCTGGAAGCAGCGGAAGTTTTTGGCTTCAATTCATGGCAGAGATTGTGGAAGATTACTCTTCCCCTGCTTAAGCCAGCAATCCTTTCAGCATTGCTGATTAGAACACTTTTCGCATTTCAGCTTTTCGGTGTTGTTTGGTTGTTAGCTGGTAGAGATATAACTGTACTCACCGGTGAGACCTATTATTGGTACGTATTCATGAACAATAAGAACGTTGCAAGTGCGTATGCATTGATAATTGCAGTGTTGACGTTTGTTGTTGGTTGGTTTTACATAAGAACAATTCGCTCAAGATACGAGGAGGAAGGTGCTTAACAATGAAAATAATTTATCCATTACTGTTTATTTTGATAGCTTGTTTCTTCCTTGGACCAATGTTTTTGGCTTTTGTTGCTTCAATAACACCTGCCTCTGAGTTCTACGATTATTCCCATATATTTCCATCAAGACTAACGCTTGAACATATAAACAAATTGCTCTTTACGCTCGGTGGTTTTAGAGCATTGATCGTAAGTATAGAAGTAGCACTGATATCAATCGGTATATCATTTGCCTTGGGAATCCCTGCCGGTTATGCGATAGCAAGATATACGTTCCGGGGAAAAGATGGTGTAAAACTTGCAATGCTTTTTACGCGCTCTTTGCCGTTGATCGTTGTCGCCGTTTCTTTGGTAACCGTCTATATGAGGCTTAATTTGACTGATACTGCTCTAGGAGTAGCACTTGCCCATGCAGCGATGATCCTTCCATTCGTCGTTATATTTACATCAAGTATATTCTCGTCAACTTTCATTGAATATGAAGAGGCGGGTATGGTATTTGGACTGACTCGTTTTGGTGCATTTTTGAGAATTTCGTTGCCTCTTGCACTTCCAGGATTGGCTGCATCTGCAATTTATGGATTTATAATGTCGTGGAACGAAACTTTTGCAGCTTCAATATTATCTATTCAGAATAGAACGTTACCTGCACATATATTGGCTACCGCGATGGCTTCTCCCGACTATTTCAAATACGCTATGGCAACCGTCATGGCTATTCCCGCTCTCATTTTCATATTCATCATAAGGAAATATCTTATCTCTATTTGGGGGATTTCTCTGAAATGAACTGACGATCGTTATCTGAAAGGAAGGTGAGTAAGTTGGCTAAAGTAGTCTCTCAGGATGTTAAGAAATACTTCGGAGAAGTAAGAGCACTTGATGGAGTAAGTATAGAAATAGAAGATGGTGCTTTCGTGGTCTTGCTTGGCCCATCTGGTTGTGGAAAGACGACTTTCATGCGCTGCATATCGGGTCTTGAAGAATTGACAGATGGCAAAATATATTTCGATGATAAGGAGGTCAGCAGACTTCAACCTAAAGACCGTAATGTAGCTATGGTGTTTCAAAGTTACGCAGTCTGGCCTCATATGAAAGTTAGAGAAAATATCGCCTATCCGTTAAAGCTTAAAAAATTCTCCAAGGAAGAGATAGAGCAAAAAGTAAAATGGGCGGCTGATTTACTGAATATATCTGAATTGTTGAGTAGGTACCCGTCTCAACTCTCAGGTGGTCAACGTCAAAGGGTTGCCGTTGCAAGAGCCATAGTGCATAGGCCAGAAGTATTGTTGATGGATGAACCGCTCTCAAATTTGGATGCATTACTTAGAGTAAAGATGAGAAGTGAGTTAAAGAAGTTGCACGAGCAATTGAAGGTAACGACGATTTACGTTACACACGATCAAGTTGAGGCAATGACAATGGGTGATAAAATTGCTGTCATGAACAGTGGAAGAATCATTCAATATGGAACTCCAGAAGAAATATACAAAAAGCCTGCAACTGCGTTTGTTGCAGGTTTCATAGGCTCTCCTCAAATGAATTTTTTCAAATGTGATGTGGTAGAAGAAAATGGTCAACAATATGCTAAGTTTGAGCATGTCAGATTCAAGATACCATCAAGGATAAACAATAGATCTGTCATAGTCGGTATCAGGCCAGAGAATGTATCACTTGAACCACCAAAAGGCAGCGACTCAATTACCCTTGAAGCAACCGTCTATTTCATAGAACGACTAATGCCGGAGACTATATTGCATCTCGACGTTGGGAATGCGAAGAGCAGAATAACCGCTAAGTTACCAAATGATTTGGTCTTGCCTGAAGGAAAAAAGATAGAAGTTTTTGTTTCAACAGAATCACTTCACTTTTTCGATGCCGAGACGGAGGAGAGAATCCTGTGAGCGAGAAAATTGAAGGTCACATTATCTGTCATACCCACTGGGACCGTGAGTGGTTTGCACCTGTTCAAGTGACTAATAGATGGCTCTTGAAACTTTTCAGCAATCTTGAGAAAGTAATAGAGAATGCTGAAACAGAATTTGTGTACGTTCTCGATGGACAGACACTTATTGTGGAAGATTTCTTGAAGACATGCAAGGATGCTGATCTGAATAAACGCATAATGGAATTGGTGGCCAACGGAAAGTTGATCCTCGGCCCGCTTTATGCACAGATAGATTTTCGGATATCTTCTGAATTAACTATTTTGAAAAACCTCGAATTGGGACAAAAAGATATGCAATCGTATCACGCTCCGAATGAAGATGTGGTAGCATGGATGGTTGATAATTTTGGATTTGTTGGCCAAATTCCGCAGTTGCTGAAGATGTTTGATGTAGAATACGCAACTATATGGCGCGGAGTTAGTGACTTAAATCAAAGGCCAGCATTTGAAAATATCTGGGAAGGTTCGGATGGCACAAAGTGCAAGGTATTGTTTCTCATAGGTGGATACAGAAATCTGTATAATCTTTCTTCAACAAGAAAGGCTGCAAGGGAAAGGTACGAATTGGAGATAGAAAAATCAAAGTCATTTTCTAATTCTGGGAAAATTCCATTACTTGATGGGTACGATTTAGATGTGCATCCAGAAAATCCCAAAAAATTTCTAAAGGGCAAAGATGTTGTGCTATCAAGTCCAAGTAAACTCCTTAGCCAAATTGATTTTTCAAATGCGAATGTATTGCACGGAGAACTCATAAGTGGTAAGTATGCTTGCACGTTTCCAGGTACTCTTTCAACGAGGGTGTATTTGAAACAGCAAGCGTACTATACAGAAAAGCTGCTCAAGGTGGTTCAATTCTTAGACTCCGTTCTTGGAGTTGACAATAGTGAACCACTTTGGAGAACTTACATAAAGAATATGATTCACGATAATATCTGCGGTGTTGGAATAGACTATGTCCATTCATCGATGGAGAGGTCTTTTAAGAAGCTCTCAAATATGGCAAGAGATATGATACGAGAAAACCTTGTGGCAATAATGGATAGTTTGAATCTTCCAGCCGGCATTTATGCGTTGAGCCTTTCTAACTTTTCGTACAATACCTGGTACAGTAATGGGAAATATTGCTTCAAACTAATTTCAGACGGAGTTGGAATAAGTTCGGTAGAGAGCTTGTATACGATAAGCAATGTGGATGGCAAGTGGCAGGAAGGTGACTTAGAAGGTAAGGCCTTTTGGGAAAACAATTTCTACACGGCGACGTATTTCCAAGATAAGTTTAGAGTATGGCCAAGAAATGCTCAAAATTCAGAGACTAACTTCGAAGTTGGTGGATTAAATCTGTTCGAGGAGACTGGAGATACCTACACAACTTCTCGGAGAGCCATAGATTTTGAGACAAAGATTACTCATCTCAAAATCCAGTATATCGATGAACACAATATGACTATATCACTGCACAGACAGATTCAAGATGCTACAAGATCAGAAAATTCAAGAGTATCGATAGAAACCGTAGAAACGATAGTATTTGACGAAACACCTGTGATAAAGTGGAAGATAAAGACAAAATCTAAAGGAACAAATTACGTCCTTTCATTTCGTGGAGTAACTCACCAACAAAAAGGTAACGTATTTGCAAAGATGCCTTTTGAGATTGTGAGGAGAGAAAGAAAGAACCAAAATCTGTTTGGTGAAGATCTGCCGCAGGAATTGAAAAGTATGCTTCTTGCTGCAAGAGAGATAGGTGAGAATCGTGTATTTCCATTTCAGGGATTCGTAGGTATAGAATCATCGGACGGAATTTTCTCACTTTTTTCAAGGGCACTTAGAGAATACAGCGTTGATGGCGGTGGTGATATTGAGATCACACTCATAAGGTCTGTAGAGTGGATAGCAAAGGATAATGTTCAAGGAAGGTCAGGTGATGCAGGTCCGTTCATGTACGTTCCACAAGCATCATGCGATAACATGGACCTAGAATTCGACATCGGAATATATGTGAATGGACAGAGCGAACAAAGTAGGGTTGAAGAATTGTACAAGTGGTTCACTCTCTTTGATGAACCTCCAATACTGTTTAGGTACACTAAAAGTGAGAGTAGTGAGAGTAATGTAAGTAATGAAAGTATCACATCTGAAAAGAAGGATATTTCAGTTAAGATGATCGAAGTTGACACACCTTGGCTACCGTTTTCTCGCGATATGGTGATCACGTACAATCCATTCAATTTTAGTTATGGTGGATTGCAACCATTTGAAATAGCGAGGAAAGAGTTACAAGATGTGATTTGCATTGATGTTGAACGAATACATTCCCAAAAAGATATGTCCAATGCCAGAAACACCTCAATTTCGTTTATCGAAGTCCCACAATTTAGATTCTCGAAAAGATTTCCCGTCGATGAAAAGAAAAAGGCTGATATATCAAATTCGTTGAAGCAATTATCAGCAGAAATTGAAGAAGAGATAAAAAAAGAAAAGGAGAACTTAGAAACTTCAAAACACCAAGGACAAGTTTTGAATGGACTTCAATGTGATTACATAAGATCAATGCACAAACTACTAACACTTCAACGGAAACTTCTGGAAATTGAAATTTCAAAATTGTTGTTGCCCAAGAAACCAGTTCAGATGAGAGGTATATTGAGAGAGTTCAACAACGCAAGAGCTAAAAGAAGGGTGTACGATTATCTACTAGAAATCTGCAATTGGATGAAATCCAAAAGCTGCGTTAAATAGAAGGGAGTTGAGAATATGACGTACGTTAACGAGATTCCAAAGAATTTATCACATTACGATATCGTAGTTGGAATTCCAAGTTTCAACAATGCAGAAACTATAGAGCATGTTGTTAAAATGTCTGCTAAGGGCATTCAAAGTATGGGACTCAAGGGGTTAATCGTAAATTCAGATGGGGGATCAACCGATGGCACACCAGAAGTATTCATGAATTCAAAGTCTCTTGGTGTAGATAAACTCACGATAAGGTATACAGGGATTTCAGGGAAAGGGAGTGCAGTGAGAGCCCTATTTGAGGTATCGAACAAAGTCAGTGCAAAGGCCTTCGTCATGCTTGACTCTGACCTAAGAAGCATCGAACCTTGGTGGATTGAAAGACTTTCGGGACCAGTGCTTTCTGATCAAACACAGTACGTTGCGCCTCTCTATCAGAGACATAAATACGATGGTACAATTACAAATAACGTTTGCTATCCCTTAACTGCCTCACTGTATGGTTTGAAGATAAGACAGCCAATTGGTGGTGATTTTTGCGTTGGAAGCCATTTAATAAAGACATATTTGTCAAAACCAAATGATGTATGGAAGAGCCACGTAGCACGTTTTGGAATAGATATATGGATGACTACAATTGCTATCAATGAATCTGGTTTTAAGCCAGTACAGGCGGCGCTTGGCGCAAAAATACACGATGCAAAGGACCCTGGAAAACATTTGGAAGGTATGTTCATCCAAGTAGTTCAAACATTGTTTGAACTTATGATAGAATATGAAGAGCATTGGAAAAATGTCACAACCGTTGAAACTACGCAAGTATATGGCGTTCCACCAGTTCAACAACTTGAAGATATAACCGTTGACTTGGACAATCTAAAAAACAAGGCAATTGGTATTTTGAAAGACCGCAAAGATCGACTGAAGTATTTAGACAAAGATGTCATAAAAAGGGTATCACATACTGGAACGATAGATATCGAAGATTGGGTTAACACAGTCTATTCTGTTGCTCTTAAATACAAAGAAACAATGGAAGAAGAAACAATAAGAGATCTGCTTGGGTTCTACTTTGCAAGGACAGCAGATTTTGTTGAAAAAACAAGAGATATGACTACATTTGAAGCAGAATCACTTATAGACGAACAACTCGAGGCCTTTGTGGAGAAAAAACAAAAAGTCGTGGAAAGATGGTGAGGTGATATCTTGGTACTTGATTACTTGAATTCAATATACAACAATCTGAGTGCAGCGGAAAAAAAGGTTGCCAAATATATTTTGGAAAGACCCGACGATGTGATCCACTATTCTATAACTGAATTTGCACATATTGTTGGAGTGAGTGAGGCAACCATTCATCGGTTAGTACGTAGATTATCTTTTGATGGTTATCAATCTTTCAAGATAACACTGACAAGAGAAACTACAGAAGTTAGACTAGTCATCCCTACGGAGAGTAATCCGCTACTAGATTACATCAGTGAGATGTCTAGTTTGATAGAAAAACTCAAAAAGACTCTAAATGTAGAACAAATCGGAATTGTTGTTCAAAAGATCTTGGAGTCTAGGAGAATCATTTTTTTCGGAGTTGGACTATCGTCGGTTAGTGCAAGTTATGGGAGTTTACTTTTTTCGTTACTGGGATTGCCAACTTTTTCGTACAGTGATCCGCACAATCAAGTTATTGTTGCAACTGGGCTTTCTGACGAAGACTTGGTCATCTCAGTCTGTCACAGCGGAAACATCCGAGATATTGTAAAATCGACACAAGTGGCAAAGGATGTTGGAGCATTTACCATTGCAATAACAGCAGGTGTAGATTCTCCGATTAGTAAAGCTGCAGACATGACATTGTTTAGTCCTGTTACAAGGTTTGAGAGACATGAATTTCTACAAACTAATTTGGGAGAAATAGCAGTAATAGAGATTCTTTTCCGTGCTATTTTGAGCCAAACGTACGAAAAAAAGGCAGATTACTTGGAAGAAGTAGCAAAGGTATTGAAACCAAAGGAATATGATGAAGGCAAATAGAGGATGATGATTGTGAAAATAGGTTTGATGCACTATAGAGTTGGCGAGACCGATGGTGTATCCTTGGAAATGGAGAAATGGAAGACTGTACTTGAACTTATGGGTCATGATGTACATTTCATAGCCGGTGAGCTCAATGGAATGGATGGATTCCAAGTTCCATCGCTTGGTATGGATAATCAGAAGAATCTTCTCATACATTCAAATGCCTTCGAAAGTTTAGAGACACCTTTGGATCAACTCAAAGAAATGTTCAATAGCTATGTGGTAGAAATAGAGAAGGAATTGATGGTACTACCGAAATTTGACATCTTGATGGTAAACAACGTGTTGTCTTTAGGGTACAACCTTGCAGCTTCGTTGGCTGTAACTGGATATGTTGCAAAGACGGGGACTTCCCTGATCACTCATAACCATGATTTCTACTGGGAGAGGGAAAGGTATAGCAAACCAACATGTGATTTTGTCACAGAACTTCTCGAAAATTACTTTCCACCAAATTTGGAAAACTCAAAACATGTGACGATAAACAAGATGGCAAGAGATGAGTTGAAAAGAAGAAAAGGAATAGACTCCACCGTTGTACCAAATGTCTTTGATTTTGATCAGGATGAATGGAAGCTCGATACTTACAACGAAGATTTGAGAGAAAGGCTTGGTATACCGAATGAGGATATTGTGGTTTTACATGCAACGAGGATAGTCGAAAGAAAAGCGATAGAGATAGCGATGGACTTTGTTGCTGAATTTTGCAAGCTAAATGATAACGTCCATTTTGTCGTTGCCGGTTTTCCAGAAAAAAGTTCCACCAGTTATTACGAAAAACTGAAAAGGAAAGCTGAAACAATGCCTTTCAAGACTTACTTCATACATGATTTGATAAGTTCAAGAAGAAAAATAGAAAATGGAAAGAAATCTTATTCCCTTTGGGATGCATATGCAATCAGTGATGCGGTAACCTACACATCGATTTTAGAAGGATGGGGGAATCAATTGATAGAGGCTGTTTTTGCAAAAAAACCACTTGTCGTTGTCGAGTATCCTGTCTACAAAACGGATATAGAGCCACTCGGCTTCAAATTCATCTCGCTTGGAAGTAACTATCGTTTCGATGAAAGAAATGGTCTTTACAAGATATCTGATGATGTACTGAAAGAAAAGGCTGAAGAACTATTCAAATTGTTGAAAGACGCGGATAAAAAGAATCAAGTAACTGAGTACAACTTCACCATTGGTAAAGAGCATCTATCACTTCAAGCTCTTCAAAAGTATGTTTCAGCACTTCTTTTGTGACTTTTTCTTAGAATATTATCGGTATGCTTGCAATTTCACTCATACGCACGCGATATGGTAAGATATGTGTGCTGGGTAAATGATTGGAACAGCTGAATGGGGGAAAATAGTTGAGCATTTGGCTACCGGTGCTAGTGCTGTTATCAATAATTTTCGTCGTTATAAGCACGGTCAGATGGAGGCTCCATCCTTTTTTAGCTTTGATTTTTGCATCATATCTATTCGGCCTTCTTTCCGGTACAAAGTTTCCGGAGATAGTCAAATCCATAGCTGACGGATTTGGCGGAACGTTGAGTTCCATAGGTATAGTAATTGCAGCAGGAACGATCATAGGGACGTTCCTTGAAAAGTCAGGTGGCGTCCTATCACTAGCAGAGTTTGTCTTGAAGATTACGAAAAGAAAGAACGTGCCACTGGCAGTAGACATCATAGGATACATGACTGCAATACCTATGGTCTGTGATTCTGGTTTCATCATCCTATCTCCATTGAACAGAGTCTTGACCAAACGAGCCAAATTGAGTTTGTCAACCACTGCAATTGCACTAAGTTTAGGCCTTTATGCTACGCACACGATGCCACCTACCCCTGGTCCGGTGGCTGCCGCTGGTATCTTAGGTGCTGATTTAGGTTTGACTATAATATTAGGATTTTTGGCATCTATTCCAGCTGTTGTAGTAGGATGGCTATTCTCAATCAAAGTTGCATCAAAGATACACATCGAACCAGACGAAGAATTGACAGATGAAGGAATCGAAGAGAGATTAAAAGAAGCACCTAGTGTATTCAAGTCGCTTCTTCCCATCATCCTGCCTATAGTTTTGATTTTACTAAAGTCCATCTCAGACCTTCCAATAATGCCTTTTGGTAATGGTAGTTTCAAAGAAGTTATAAGTCTTGTCGGACATCCAGTCACAGCACTGTTGATAGGTGTTGTTGCTGCATTCGCAATACCGAAGAGATTGACAAGAGATATGGTTTCCGTAAACGGTTGGGTGGGTGAGGCAATTTTTCGAGCTGGCAGCATAATTCTCATCACCGCTGCCGGCGGGGCTTTTGGAAAAGTCTTACAAAATTCTGGTATTGCGGATATCGTAGGAACAAGTCTATCAAAAGCAAATCTTGGAATATGGCTACCAGCAATAATCGCAGCAATTTTGAAAACAGCTCAAGGTTCTTCCACTGTGGCAATAATAACTACCGCATCACTTCTGTCACCACTTATGGATTCTCTTGGTTTTTCATCACCAATTGCAAAGGCATTGATTGTTGTGGCAATTGGTGCCGGATCAATGATTGCCTCGCATGCGAATGATAGCTATTTTTGGGTAGTTACACAGTCTTCCAAGATGGATGTCAAGATTGGATACAAACTTCATACACTCGGTACACTTTTGCAAGGTCTTGCATCTGTTATCGCAGTTTGGGTAATGAGCCTTTTCTTCATCGATTGAAGGTGATGATATGGACAATTCACATGCACTGGGAAAATTGAGATCAGACATATCAAAGATAGTCGCTGGTGTTATATCTTCCGTATTACCTGACACCGCAGTAATGGAGAAAATTGCTGAGATTTTGAGAGAAAGGGAACTGAATAATGTTATCTTGGTTGCTATAGGTAAGGCTGCTTGGCGTATGTCAAGCACTGCAAAGTCCGTGCTTGGTGATAGAATTTCAAATGGGATCTTGATTACCAAGTACGGTCACAGTGAAGGTAACATCGAAAATATAGAGATCTACGAGGCTGGTCACCCACTGCCAGATGAGAATACGCTCCTTGCAACGAAAAGAGCGTTGGAAATGACATCGAAACTGTCGAGTGATCAGACTGTGTTATTTCTCATCTCAGGTGGTGGCTCAGCACTTTTTGAGTTGCCAAAAGATGGCATAACCCTTGCGGAAATGCAAGATATCACCAATCAACTGCTGAAATCTGGTGCGAGTATTGTCGAGGTCAATACCGTTAGAAAACATCTATCTGCGGTAAAAGGTGGAAGGTTTGCCCAACATGTCGCACCTGCAAAAGTCATCTCGCTCGTTTTGTCTGATGTACTGGAAGACAGACTTGACAGTATTGCTTCGGGGCCTGCATATCCGGATAGTTCAACATCACAGCAAGCGTTAGAAATAGTGAAGAGATACAACATAAGGCTGTCACAAAAGGCTTTCGAAGCGCTTGGAGAAGAGACCCCAAAGAATATAGACAACGTAGAGAGTTATGTAATCGGAAGTGTGAGAACAGCTTGCAAGAAAGCGCAACAATTGGCAAAAGCGATGGGATACAACACGTTACTTTTGACTACATCACTCGATTGCGAGGCAAGAGAAGTCGGAAGGATGTTTGGTTCAATTGCAAAGGAGATAAAGAACTATGACAAGCCTATCGAAAAGCCTTGTGCCATAATAGCTGGCGGTGAGACGGTGGTACGTGTAAAGGGCAATGGCAAAGGCGGAAGAAATCAAGAACTTGCACTCTCTTTTGCATTATCTGTAGAGGGATTGGACAGTGTCGCGTTGTGCAGTTTTGGAACAGATGGCACCGACGGGCCAACGGATGCCGCAGGCGGGATAGTCGATGGACAGACTGCGCAAAAGATACGACGAGCTGGGTATTCACCAGAAGAATTGCTCGAAAATAACGATTCTTACACCGCACTCAAGATAGCAAACGACCTACTGATTACAGGGCCAACAGGCACGAACGTCAACGATGTGATCATTTTGCTCGTAGTATGATTATCACTGCATCTATAAACTGGATAAACGATATGGGAGGAAAAGTACATGAAAGTAAAAGTACTCACACTTAACTTGCACACTTACCAAGAATTAGATATCAACAAATTCAAATCTCCTCAAGCATTTTTAGATGCGTACAGAGTCATCCAAGAACATATCGCCAAGTTCATACTCCAAAACGATGTGGATTTCGTGACATTCCAAGAAGCAGGACAACTGCAATGTGAAAATGTATGTGAGAAAGAATTTGGCATCGATATCAAACCGAGCAACTATTTAAGAGTGTTAAAGAATATACTCTCCGAATATGGTGCAAAGTACAACTATGCATGGGACTTTTCTCATTATGGATTCAATATCTGGGAGGAAGGGCTGGGCATATTATCCAAGAACAAGATAGTCGATTTTGAATCTCGGTACGTTTCAAAAGAGATAGATCCAAAGGTTTTCAGATCACGAAAGATCATCAGAATCCGTACAGAGGCCGACGGTAAAACTCTGGATGTCTATTCCGTTCACTTCAACTGGCCAGCAATTGGGTTCAAAGGAGAGTTTGAAAACGTTCTAAAGTGGATCGAAGAGCGTGAAATTGAAAATTTCATCGTGGCCGGAGATTTCAACGTATCCTCCCAGTCACAAGAATATGGACTCATAAGGGACGCAATGGTTTTTGGTAAGCCATTGGTTGATACATGGATGAGTCTAAACCCATCGAAACCAAATGAACCTACTTTCTCTGGCGATAGTTCAGAGCCACCGAGTAGAATTGATTACATTTTAATACCGCAAACATTCAAACCTTTACAATGTGAGATCGTTTTCAAAGAAAGAATCGGTGAGTTGAGAGTATCGGATCATTTTGGACTGTTTTGCGAATTGGCGATTGGTTAAAGAAATGGCAAATGATGAAAGGCTAACAGCTAAGAAGGTGAGTGCATGTTCATTTACGAAGCTCAGAAATTATTGAGAGAAAAGAAGATAACCCCATCGATACTCTTGAAAGAAAGTATCGATAAGATAGAAGAATGGAAAAGGCTTGGTGCATTTATAACTACTAACATCGATCAAGTGCTAGAATTGGCTGCAAAGCAAGATAAAATATTGGAATTGGAGTATGACAAGTTGCCAACTCTATTTGGTATTCCGCTTGCCTTGAAAGATAACATCTACACGAAGAATTTACAAACAACGGCAGGAAGTCTGTTCTGGAAAGACTTTGTACCAACGCAAGATGCACAAGTTGTCACCAAGTTGAAAAACTCTGGGGCATTGCTTGTCGGCAAAACCAACATGCACGAAATAGCGCTTGGCGTGACGAGTAACAACCCGCACTACGGACCTTGTTTGAACCCGCACGATAATTCGAGAGTGGCGGGCGGCTCCTCTGGCGGTTCAGCCATTGCAGTTGCAACTGGTATGGCACTCGGTGCACTTGGGACGGATACAGGTGGTTCCATCAGAATACCTGCTTCGTTGTGTGGAGTGGTAGGATTCAAGTCATCGTACGGAACAGTTAGCACAAGAGGAATCATACCATTATCTTGGCACTTGGACCATGTTGGACCGATAGAAACTTGTGTTGAGGATGTAAAAATTATCTTTAACATCATAGCTGGTTACGATTCAAAAGATCCATTCAGCGTGAAAAATTCTAACAAGAAAAGTAAGAGTATAGAGAAAAACCAAATTCGCATAGCAAAGGCAGTTGGCAATTTCATAGACGAAGCAGATGCAGATGTACTTAAGACGTTCGATGACGCAGCCAAGATGTTGCAAGAAAGCGGTTTAAGTGTTGAAGAAGAAAACGTTGATTGGTTAAGAGAATTATCAATATCGAATAGAACAATCACACAAGTGGAAGCTGCAACATTTCACAAAGAAAGACTTTCAACACATCCAGATTGGTTTGGAGACGATGTTAGAGAAAGACTGCTGCAAGGAAATAATGCAAGTGGCATCGATTATGCAACGGCGAGGTATAACCAAACGATTGGAAGACATCGATTTGAAGATTTCTTCAAAAAATATGATGCGCTCGTACTTCCAACCGTTCCTGTGATAGCTCCACCAGTCATAGGAAAGGATGCAGCCGAAATGGCAAAGGTGTTAACAAAATTCACTGCACCTTTTAACTTAACGGGTCTGCCAGCAATAACTATACCTTGTGGCTCGATAAGTGGGCTTCCCATCGGCCTGCAAATCGTTGGAAAATACATGCAAGATCAAGCGCTACTTTCAATTGCACATATTTTAGAGGACATATTAGAGCGAAAGAACAAGCGATTAGTCAACTAAAAACCGATAATAATTTTCAGCGCCAATAGAATTACAACAGCAAAGCCCGAGAAATTCTCGGGCTCTAAATTATTACTTTTTGCCTCTTTTTAATATTTCTATATTGCTTTTTTTCTCTTAATGCTTTATCCCACTTAAAGTAGTTTGATTGTCTTTTTCCTTCGTAAAGTTACTATTGGCAGTAAGCAGTATATTCGACTCGTTGAGAACTACAGGGAAGATGGTAAAGTCAAGCAAAGATTCCTCGCTATTTTGAGAAGAGTTGATCAGATATCTAAGGAATGAGCATTGAACATGATCGAGAAGTTAAGAGCTCGGTATGATGCTGATGATGTAGTTAACATGTCAAATGTGGAGAGTAATGTGATCAAGAATTACGGAGCCAAGCTCGTCGTGGACAAGTTATTAGAAGAGTACGAATTGGATGAATACTTAACGAAAGTAGACAAGAAAGTGCGCTACGATTTGGAGAGCATGATAAAGCTAATGGTGATGAACAGGTTATTGGAGCCCAAGAGCAAGCTTGGGATAGAAGAGCCAAAAAAAGTCAGAATAATAGAGGTAAATGAGGAAGAAAGTGTTGAAAAGCGTGATGAATAAAGGAGAAACGAGGCATGTAGTGACTAAGGAGTAAAAATGGAGGAGTAAAAAATCTTCATTTTAGTGTTTATTCATGCCTCGTTTAGATTTTTCTCATTTTTTCAAATGTCAAACTCAGGACCTGTTCTTAGAAATTCCAGAGCCATGTTGATTTCTTTTCTCATGTGAGCCAAACGGACTTTTGACGTCGATAGAACTGAATACCAAATTTCTTCGCTTCCCACATCAACAAGTCTCTCGTTGTCAGAACTTATAATAATCATAATCAATACCACATTACCTTAATCTTAGGTTTTTTATATTTAGGTCCAAGAACATTTTTGAGAGCCTTTTCAATTTCATTTCTCGTCTTTTTAATGTCCTTATAACTAAGATTACGCCCTCTGACATCAAGCACAATTTCCTGTGTAGAACCTGCAGGCAGATTCTTTAGCCGGCTTGTAGTTTGTCTTTTAAGTTCCCTTAACATGGAATCTACGCATTTAGGATTACTTAGATTGTAGTTTTTGACTTCAATTGCCCTCACTGTGCCATCAGGATTCTTTACAACTATATCTGGTCGGGTAGAACCTGGAGTATTTGCCGGAACCTCGACACCGTCGAGGTACGAAACCTGCTTAACGCCACCTTTTGTTCTGCTCAAGACAGTATCTTCCGATTGCTTAGGGCTAGGAATATTACTGGTATTATGATAGAGTGCAACGGCTTTGGTTGCACCATCAACAATAACACCAGTGATAGCACCCCATTTGAAACTTTCACTGCCCGCCAGGGCAGCTGCTTTTTTTGCCTCTTCAAAGTCACCAGTCTGGATTCCTTTAATAGTAGCCGCAGCCACAGCACTGATTGTGCCAGATGACAATGCGTATATCGTGCCAGTTTTGGCGGCGGATGCAAATATCATGCTGACTGCAGCAGGGGCACCAACACCGCCGGAAACTACTGAAACAGTTACACAGGCGAGAATTATCCCTGTTCCCATGGAGACATTTTTAATGACACGGTCATAGGTATCATCATAGGCCGCAAATTCCTCTACAACCGTTTCACCGTTTTTGCCAAGTGAGAAGACATAACGCGTTCCTTGAAATTGTGCATCCAGTTCTTTTAAGGTGTATCCAAAGTATATATTGGCCTTTGAATTATAGGCTACCTCTTCAAGGTAATCCTCAGAAACATATATTACAGAAATATCTTCGATGATGTAGTCCTCGCTATTAAACCGATCAACCAGATCAGAATAAATATTATCCTTAACATATTGCAGTAGAGCAGGATCGCTTAAGCTAGCAAATTCAGGTTGGACGTGATCAGCAGGCAAAAGAGTTTCCTGGGTGTCATTATCTGTTCCCGTGGCTGATGTGGAGGAAGATTCAACCTTCGAAGTTTCAGTTGTGTCAGATGCGGAATTCCGCACTGTGTGCTGTGTGTATATCCATACCACCATCACCATTGTTATTACCAAGAGTATTGTAATTACACGTTTCATCACTCATTTCCCCCCTTTATCAATAGTTTCACTTTTTTTGCGTTTCAATACGACAAGGACAGAAATGACGATGACCACTGCAATGGTACCAATCACAATAGGTGTGTAATTTGTGTTTTGCGGTTCTTCTTGTGTATCCACAAGGACAACATCATCTGGTATTTTCCCCGAATATGTATCTTTATTATCATCCAGATTATCATCCAGGGTTGGAAGAGTGTTTTCTGATTTGGCAGACTCCTGGGGTTTTTCCGGGGTACGCTTTATGGTAGTTGAGATAGTCTCGATCGTTCCATCCTCACGAATTTTAGCACCTTTTTCAATTTCTGCATTCAGTTCTGCGATACTCATCCCTGTGGTAGAAAGTGCTCTTAGATACTTGTTAGAACCTACATAAATGGTTTTCGTTGTGTGCTGATTGGTATATAGGTTCGTCACATTGAAAGTATAAATACCTTCGCTTGTATAAACCTCGCCGTCCTTGGCGGGTCTATTAAAACGGACATCTTCAGTCAGATAACCATCTTTTCCTACCACCAGGATAGACCGCTGAACATCGATGGTTAGGTATTTTGATTTTGCCATATCCAATTTGAAACCATTTTCTGTAAGAGCCTTATCGGCAAGTTCTGCACCAGTTAGCCTATCAAAGGGATAAACCATGCAATTGCCGTTACGAATGGAGAATTTAAACATGATTTTATAATTGTTGTATTTTGCGATTAGGTTAAAAGGGCCACTCATAGATTTGATTTCATAATCCAAGGATACCACATAGTCACCTTCTTCAAAAAGCTGAACCTTGGTATTCGCACCTGTTTTTGCATTAGCAGCAAGGTAGTCTGTATAGATAATCGGGGTCTGAGCCTCACCTTCGGAATTGGTATACTGGATAATCAGCGCTCCATGTTTAAAATTAGTCTGGTCAATTTCAAAGGTGCGGTCATAGCCGTTTGTATCCTCGCTGATGGTCAGATGCTTGTTACCACGCAGTTGTGTAATATCCTCTGACAGGTGAAACCACAGTGTTACCTTATCACCGACATTCTTTAAGAACACAGGAACCTGGTCAGAAGTAACTGTTTCCCGGGTATAGCCATTTACGTAGAAATATCCAATGTCCCAACCATAGTGTGGGTCATTCTTATCAATGGTTTGATAGCCAGAGTATCCATTGTCTCTTCCTGTATTGATCTTACTGCCAAGTTTTTTCATAGGAGTAGCATCAGGTCTGGTTTCATCTGTTTTGCAGAACAAATAAAACTGATATACCTCGGCAACCTGCTTATATTCATAGTTGTGGGTTTTCACGAACAGAATTTGAGTATCCTCAAGCTTACGCTCCATCTTATAGGCAATCAATACTCTGTAGTAACAACCGTTCTGGAGTTGGATATCCCTCGTTTCGTAAAAATTGCTCAGATCTGAGCCCTTTGCGAAGATATCCGACATGAGAACATCTTCAGTCCACCTTACACCATCCAGGGATGTCTGTAAAATCAATGCACCCGACATGATGTTTGAATCCAAGGTCAGGCCATTCACCTTCTTGCTCTTGTCTTTAACCAAATGCCATTCTTCAGGGGTACGATTCAGCACTTCCTGATTAATCTTATAACTGAAGGTCACATTGCCCTTATTAACTTCATAAACAGGAAATGAGTTAATAACCTTATTCGCATTGCTGACATCTCCGTTAATGAACAGCGTACCAACCGCCGGAGATGACGAAGGAGAGTTCCCCCCTATAACATAATGACTGTCTTTTTTCAAATCATAAACATTTGCGGAAATATTCAGACTCGTATTCTTTGCATATACCACCGAGCCACCGAACATACTGAACAATATTACGAATGTAACGACCATAACAGATATTCGCTTAAAGGTTCTTCTTATCGCATTCATGTTTTTTCTCCTTTGCAGGCTCTGATACTGTTAGCCAAAATTTATGAAACCATGCAATAATATTGTTGAAACCTAGAAAGAGACACCACATCCCAAGAAAAAGGCGATACCCAATGTTCGAATATCCTTACTGTGGTTTTTCTGATTTCTACAAAAATGGATATTCTTACAATGGTTCTCAACTGTATTTCTGCAAATCTTGTCACAAGACCTTCTCTTTTCATTCTTTCAACAAACCTAAGCTCTTTTCCCTTACCTTGTGCTCTGCTATCTGTGCTGATGAATATATTATCCTTTTCAAAGATAGAAAGTATTACATCTCTTGTTGATTGGAAAACTTTGAAAATTGTTGCTTGACATTTCTCAAGATATCGTGATTATTCTAATGCTATCAGGTTACTCAAACAAATTAAAAGGCATTCTCAACATCCTTCCTTCCATCCTTGAGACAATACGCTCACCTTTTTATAGTGCGCGTATGTCAGAATACAGACTACCTCATATAGTAAATCCTTACCGTCAGAGGTTGTATAAAGGTTGCCGCAAGAAGTAATAATGTCACTAAGATTCTTGCTCCAAGGTGCCTCCAAGGACGGATTTTTCATATCGTAGACAGCATCGGAAGGAGGAATCTGAGAGAAAGCATCACGAATCAGATTGAACTGTCTCGCAGTTTCGTGTGCATTTTCGGCACTGCATTCACCTGTTCTTAGAAATTCCAGAGCCAGGTTGATTTCTTTTCTCATGTGAGCCAAACGGACTTCTGCCGTCGATAGGACTGAATACCAAATTTCTTCGCTTCCCACATCAATAAGTCTCTCGTTGTCAGAACTTATAATAATCATAGTCAACACCTCACTACCTTAATCGATCAGTAATATACCGAAATACATCAATAGCTAGGTGTATATCCACAATTTGTTCAAAGAGTTAGAGGCGATAAGTATGACATTATCCAATCCCTATTCTCTTCCATCATGCAAAGTTAACAGCATCCAGGAATTTGGTAATAATTGTATTCCCCCGAAAATTAGCTTTGATGTTTTATATAGTATACCAAATTTATGACAATATTGTCAATTTAATTTTGAAAGTTTTTTTGATTGAGGAACAGGCGGTTTACCTTTCAAATCTTACTTAATACTAATACTTCCTCTCCAAATAGGCATCCCTTAGCTGTTGATAATTTTGATCGATTTCTCAGACATGTTGTTGCCTCTGATAAATTGGCTTTTCTATTTTATGAATTGTCTATCTAAACATAAGCTTTTCACTTCTTTGGCATATAAGTTTTTGTGACCAATGTATAAAAAGATGTGTTGATTTATTTCGTCACAATTATTCCTAATTTATGTTGCTGCGTGCTGCAGATCAAAAAAGCACGAGGAGATATTTATTTACTCTCCTCGTGCAACAGCATGTTTGGTTCTATTATGTTCTATAATATTAAGCCTTCACTATTTCAGTTTTTCTTGAAGTTGCCCAATTTGATCGAGTGTCAATCCAACTTTTTCAGTTAAATACTTCATTGCTACTTGTTTTACGTTTGAATCGTCCACTGGTTTTCCACCATTCATCTCTACAAATAAATCAGAGATGATCTTCCTCACTGCATCGTATGCTGCGGTTCCAGGTTGGACTTTGTAGTAATTCTCATAAGACTTCACATAATCTGCGTATATTTCTTCCGTCGAAGCGTCCATTATCGCACCCAATAGTGCAGTAACTATACCAGCTCTGTCTTTTCCTTCAACACAATGGAGCAGGTATGGAGGCTCTTTCTGTATCATGAAAAGTAGTCCTGATTGCAACTTTTTGGCAAAATCATCGCTCATCGGATCGACACCCATGTTGAGTGCAATTAGGTCCCCTTTATCGTGGATAGACTTATAGTATTTGGAGTACTGTAGGTTTTTTAGCAATTCTTCTTGCGAGTCTGAAAGGTTTATCACTGTCCTGATGCCAACGCTTTCCATCAATTTGCTTGCATAAGGTGCCCTTGGATCGTTTATCGAAGGATGAGAGGACCTGTACAATTTTCCACTCCCTATATTCCCTAATCTTACTTCTCTAAAATTTGCAAATACTTCGTCACTATCGTAATCTGCCCTATTGTTAGTCCTGACAAGATGTCGGATCTCAAGTTCAGATTTGTACGTCCCTTTCTCTTTAAGCTTTATTGTCACAGTGTCTCCAATTTTCAGTCCGTACGTACTCGCAAAGTTTCCATAGTTTATCGCCAGTTGAACGTGTCCATCTGTTAATCTTATTAGTGGCTTTCCTCTATCAACATCACCGTACACTGTAACAAACGGTGCTTCGATTACTTTATCCCCAATTTTTATTTGAACGATGTCACCAATTTCAAACCCCTTTTGTTGAATGACGCTTTCTAGTATATCCGTATGTACATTACCATACTTGTCTATATCAGTCACTTTTCCTGAGACTTTTGGAGTCTTTTGAGTAAATACTATCGTCCATTCTGGTCCAGAACTAACTCCATATGTATCTGCAAAGCTTTCCATGTTTATAGCAACAGATACTTCCATCATACTATTGTAATAAATTAGTACATCTCCTTCTGGCACATCGCCAAAGGTATTTACGAATGGTGCTTCCCCTGTGTAAATCAACTGATCATCTTGATATATCTCTATTTTGAAGATATCGCCAAATTCAGGATTCAGTTGCTCGAAGAGTTCATAAGGTATGTTAGACCACACATTTCCATATTGGATATCAAGTACCGGTATGTTCCCGCTTACACTATTACCAGAAAGTGTGGGTTTTCGATATTCAATACGCACTATATCTCCTTGAAGAATTGGTCCAACATCTTCAAATTTAAGTTGTCCGGATGCTAATCTTGCACCTACGTACGAAAAAACATCTCTTCCATGAAATGTGTACGATTTTTCTGAACCAGGGAATCTATTCTTTTCAGCGTCTATCACTCTTACTTCTTCGATACCCATGTCTTCTGCGACTAAACTAAATAATCCATTATCTGGTCCGACGAAATAATAACCGGTCTTTGTCTTCAGAACGATCGGTTTTCGTTCAGTACCAACACCTGGGTCGACAACACCTATGAAAACAGTACCTACTGGCCAATAACTCGCTGTTTGTTTGAGCCTGTATGCACCTTCCCAGATGTTGAAACTGGGTATCTCGTGCGTAACATCGTACATCTTCAAGTCTGGGTCTACACCAAATGCTACACCCTTCATTGCAGAAACTGCCCCATCTTTCAATCCAAAGTCGGTCAAGAAAAGTAGTGCGGACCTTTGAGCAAAAGTTATACTAGTTATGAATAGTGTCAAAATAGCTATTACAACAGCCGTGAAAACTCTGAGCCCCTTGTTCCTTTCCATACTATCACCCCCAAAAATATGATCAAACTTGATTTTTATATATGAGCAAAGCAGTAAAGCTCTCTGATAAATAAATTATACCACCAAGTAGCAATAAAAATTTTAGGCAGTAGATGATTCAGAAGTTCTGTGCAAAATCTTCCACTGTGAAAAGCAATATTTTAAATCAACGTATCAACAGTTATGACTTTCAGCAATTCCTCGACGTCCTCTTTCTTGCAAAGCATCGTACCGGGCGTCATGACAGCTGCAGCTCCAGCAGCATTTGCCCACTTCAATGCCTCTTCATCGCTTGCTCCTTCAGCTTTTTTCAATGCAAAGGCAGCCAAGAAAGAATCTCCAGCACCAACAGCACTCTTTACAGGTACTTTTACGGATGCAGTGTACAGGGTTTTATCCAAAGAGATATAATATGCACCTTTACCGCCAAGTGTAAGCAATATTCCTTTCAATCCGTATATACTAACAACTCTCTCTGCTTCTTCGATCATTTCAGTCACGTTTGATATTTCTTTGTCAATCAACCTTTGAAATTCATGCAAATTTGGCTTTATGTAGTCAGGCTGCCCAATTAATCCTGCAAGCAATTTATCACCATCGGCATCGAAATAGACCGTCACTCCCCATTGCTTGAGCGTAAAGACCACGCCAGTGTAGAAATCAGGTGAGACGCCACTCGGCAAACTGCCTGAAACTACAACGGTATCATTTTCTCTGACAAGTGCATGTAACACATCTAACACAGATTCAAGCTTCTTGACACCAACTCTTTCACCAGGCATGCTTATCCTATACTGTCCTTCTTTCGTCTCCAATATCACGTTGAGACGTGTTTCTTGCGGTACTCTTATAGAACTGTATATCACACCTTCTTTATCAAGCATCTCTTCCAATTTCCTACCAGTGTCTCCACCAATCAACGAGATCGCCACAGAAACGCCACCAAGCTCTTTTACCACCCTGGAAACGTCTATTCCCTTTCCGGCAGGATAATCGACAACCCTCTTTGCCCTAATCGTATCATCAACAACGAGCTTATCAACATAGATGTATCTGTCAAGACATGGATTCATGGTAAGTGTGAAAATCATCTTTTTACCTCCCGTTCAATGTAATTTCTTCTTGATTATTTAATACTCATAGATATTATACTACAATAGAATATAACAACCACCATAGTATGATATAATTTGATTATGTAGGAAAATCATTATTCTCAAATTAGGGGTGCTTCAAAGTTGAATTCAAGAAGATGGGTAATATTTCTTTCTGCTATTGTATTAATAATGGTAGCTGGCTTTATGACCCAATTGATGTACGATATGTCATTTAGAAACCAACTGGACATGCTGAAAACGTATTTTGTAGCGCAGACTGATTTCTTCGCAAAGTCGATAAGTGCTGGCTATTTTCAATGGGACGAAATGTATGATGCTGTAATTAACAACAATTTTGATTTCATAGATGAACAGGTTAAAGATATAAGGAAGAACTATCCAAGAATAGAAAAGGTTGAGATAGTTGAAGGCATACCTCCAGAAAAGATGTACGAAATCTCGAACAACGGAATGGATATGATAATACAACTCAAAATTTTCAATGATTCGATGACTCAATATGTACCAAATAAAGTTGCAATAGTTGAATTACCAGCGCAGAGTTTCCTAAACCTAGTTCCAAATGTACCAATTAAGCTGTCGGAAAGTGGAAAACCGTTTGTCTACAACTTGAGATACAAAAGATTGGTTAGATTCAATGACTTAACCATCCCATTGTTCTTTTTCGTTACTATCGTGATGTTTTTCCTTCTTATTCTTGTATCTTTTGAAAGGCATCGCATTAACGTTGAAAAGCGCGTATCAGAGTCTTTGGAAAGTCAAAGGAAATCTTTGCAAGCGATAAATGAATTTACTCAAGCGGTGCTGAAAGATATACTACAACCATCGTATCAATACATGATAGAAAAGGCAGTTCAAATCGTGCCCGGTGCGCAAGGTGGGAGCGTGCTTATTAGAGATGGCAGCTATTTCACGTTTTCGGGTTGCGTAGGATATGATTTTGAGCAGTTGTCAAAAGTCAAATTTAGACCAGACGAACTTGTCCAAGGTACAAATGGGGAAATTAAAGAAATAGAAGCTCTCGGAGAGTTTGATAAGGAAGCGTTTAGGGGCGGAGAAAATCTCGATATTTTGAGTAAATATGGGAGGATAGATGAGATAAAATCAACGTTGTCTATTCCCGTAATAGTAAACAATGAGATCGTCGCATTTCTAAATTTAGACAACTTTGAGAAGGAAAATGCGTTCACTGAAGATTCAAAAAAAGTAGCTACAGTCTTTGCCAATCAACTTGGTGTACTTTTCGAGAGAATTGCACTGGAGAAAGAGCTTGAGCAACAAAAAGAACAGTTCCAATACCTTTCTACGCACGATAGTTTAACAGGTCTCCCAAACAGAAGGTTGTTAGAGATCGAAGCAGAAAAACTAATGGCTTTGGCAAGAAGAGATGGGAAAAAGATATGTTGCATGTTTTTGGATTTGAAGAAATTCAAAATTATAAACGACACACAAGGTCACAAAGCTGGAGATTACTTCTTACGTGTCATAGGAGAAAGATTGAAAAACATCGCTAGAAAGAGTGATATAGTGGCTAGAATAGGTGGCGATGAATTCGTTTTCGTGCTCTACGATTGCAAAGACTACATTCAATTCATAGACCGAGCATTAGAAGAAATAGAAAAAGACATATATTACGGATACGAAAAATTCAACGTCTCTGGCAATTTTGGGATCTCACTCTTTCCTGATGACGGACAAACGCTTGATGAACTTTTTTCAAAGGCTGATTCCGCAATGTACTATGCAAAGAAGAACGATTTGAAATACTGGCTTGCATCAGATTTACTCAATTCAGATACTTAAGATACTTCTATCCTTAGCCTTACCTAATTTACTTATTGTACTTTACTTTCAATATAATTGTTGTATAATTAATGTAGACTATTTCAGTCTACATATTTGTTTATTATATAGATTCATTTAGGTGGTGAGAAGATGGAGACAAAAAAATCGCTCAAGATAACAGGCATGACTTGTGCAAATTGTGCAAGGATTGTGGAAAAGTCACTTTCAAAAGTCGATGGTGTAAAGTTTGCCGCTGTGAATTTGGCTACCAACACTGCCTTTGTCATATTGGATAAAGAGATACCAGACGGGAAGCTTAAAGAAGCCGTTGAAAAAGTGGGTTACGGTGTATCAGATGAGCCATCCGAACTTATAGAGGAAAAAAGATTGAGACGGATAAGAACAAACATGCTCATTTCAGTCATAATAACCGTTCCACTAATGGTTCTCATGTTTATGCACATGGGCGGTGTACACATTCCATATTTCAACGAAATTGAACTCGTGCTCAGTTTCATCGTAATCTTCTATGCTGGCCGAGATACGATTCGCGGTGCAACGATCGCCCTGCTTCACAGACATTCGAACATGGATACGTTGATTCTCTTTGGTGCTGCCACTGCATGGTTTACGAATATTCTTGCATACACGAGTCTCAACATACATGCGTTTGGTACAGTCGGTGCGATGATCGTCATGCTGCACCTGATCGGAAGGTACATAGAATCTTATCTGAGAGATCGAGCATCAAAGCAAGTCAAAGAATTACTTGCACTACAATCGAAAGAGGCAAGAGTGCTTATCAACGGGGAAGAGATAATGATGCCCATAGAGGCAGTTAAAGAAGGGTCTATTGTAATCGTGAGGCCGGGCGAAAGGATACCACTCGATGGTCTAATCTTGGAAGGAAGTTCTTCAATAGATGAGTCCATGCTTACGGGTGAACCGATTCCTGCATTCAAAGAGATAGACAACGAAGTGATCGGTGGCTCACTGAATTTATCTGGTGCTTTGAAAATAAGGGTGACGAAAACGGGCGAGGATTCATTCTTAGCAAAGATGATCTCGCTGATAGAGGAAGTGCAAGGCGCAAAAGTTCCGATCCAAGCACTTGCAGATAGGATAACGAACTGGTTCGTACCGGGAGTCATTACGTTAGCTGTGATCAGTGGCCTTTTGTGGTACTTCAATTTCGACGGTCTAAATATGCTAACTCATTCGATCAGAGAGATTCTACCATGGACCTTGCACACAACTGATTCACTTTCTTTCTCGATCTTTGTGTTTTTGACAACTGTGGTAATCGCATGTCCATGCGCACTCGGATTGGCAACACCGATGGCATTGATCGTGGGTACATCACTTGCCGCCAAGAAGGGATTGCTTATAAGAAATGCGGAAGCGATACAAACTGCTAAGGAAGTTGGTTACGTACTCGTTGATAAAACTGGAACGTTGACGTTGGGAATGCCGAAGGTAGTTGAATCAACAGTTCCACAAGTAGATGCACAGGCAGTTGCATCGATAGAAAGTCTATCAATTCACCCACTTGCAAAGGCGATCGTTGAGTATGTCGATAAGCCCATAATGGATTCGATAGAAGATTTTCAAGAGCTACACGGTCAAGGTGTCATTGCAAAGTTAGGGGCAGATGAATACTTTATAGGCAAGCCTTTTGATCCAACGTTGTACGACAGATACACATCGGAAGGTAAGACAGTAGTTGAAGTGCTTAAAAATGGTAATAAGTGTGGATATTTCGTCATAGAAGATGTAATCAGAGAAGATTCGGCACAAGCGATAGCAAAGCTGAAATCGATGAATATAACGCCTGTGATGGTGACTGGTGATAATGAAAATACAGCAAAATACGTTGCAAGGATTGTTGGTATTGAAGAGGTGTATGCAAATAAGAGACCAGATGAAAAGATCGACATCGTCAGACACTATCAAAGTATGGGAAAGAAAGTGATCATGGTCGGCGATGGTATAAACGATGCCGCAGCACTGAAAGGTGCAGACATAGGTATAGCGATCGGAAGTGGAAGCGATTTGGCGATCGATAATGCTGATATAATCATCACAAAAGGTGGAATATCGAAGATCGTCGATGCGATAATCATCTCGAAGGCAACATTCAAATCGATAAAGCAAAACCTCACGTTTGCCTTTTTCTACAACGTTTTGGCTATACCACTAGCCATGTTAGGCATGTTACATCCAGCGATAGCAGAAGGTGCGATGGCGTTGAGTTCCATAACGGTTATCCTCAATTCTCTGAGGATAAACTCAGCTTTTTCCAACGATTCTTCGCAAAATTTACCAACACATTTGGCTGGCAACAAGGCCAATACTTAATAAGTCTGTTAGATATTTTAGATCTATCGGAAAATTGAAAATGTGAGGACAACGAATACAAAGAGGAGGGATTGACTATGGCAAAGTATGTACTGAGCGTTCCAGATATTTCTTGTAACCACTGCAAAATGAGGATTTCGAAGGCATTGGAAGAAATCGATGAGAAAGACTTTGAAGTCTCCGTAGAAGAAAAGAAAGTCACGATCAATACGGACAACATCGATAAAGTTATCAAGAAGCTTGAAGAGATCGACTATCCTGTAGCTTCTACGACTACGTTGTAAGCTACATTGTAACTTGGCAACCATTTGAAAAATTCCTAAGAAAAGAACGCCGCACAAGTTTGATACTTGTTTGCGGCGTTCTTTTGTTTTTGGTAGTGCAAAAAATCAGCCTGCCACCATTCTTGAAGAACAATCAAGAAATTCTCAATTATTACAAGCATTCCATGCCATTAACTGATTCTATTGTTATTTTTGTTACTATACGAAAATTTGCAAAGTTACAAAAAAAGAGCGTACAATATAAAATAAGAGAATGTTTAGAACTTGCACAACCAGATTCACTCTACAAAACATTTGAGAAAAATTCCAGTTAGCAGATTGAAATGTGCTCGTTTCATCATTGATAGGCGAGGAGACTCTAACTTCTGCAAGTTGGAGAGGAATCGCCTTCCCTCCTTTCTTCTTACTAATATCTTAGATTAATAGCGAAACTATGTGGTATAATATTACTTAAGCGAGGTGATGATGTGTACCGCAATCAAAAGAACCAAGTTAGGCATCTAACCAAGCAAGAGTACGTCGCTTTGAAAACACTATGCAGACTATCGAAAAACTTGTATAATGCAACCTTGTATGCTATCCGTCAGTACTACTTTACTGAGAAGAAATACTTATGCTATGAATCTGCCTACCATGCATTGAAAGATAATGAAAATTACAAGCTCCTTAATACTGACATCGCACAGCAGACAATGAAAGTAGTCGACAGAAACTTCAAGAGCTTTTTTGCACTTATTGACAAAGCAAAGCAATGCGATTACAAGTTTTCAAGTATCAAGCTTCCGCACTATCTTCCCAAAGATGGATATTTTATGTTAATTATACCCAGATTTACTGTTAAAGATGGTTACTTTACTGTTCCTATGTCAAATGCATTTAAGAAAGAGTTTGGTACAGTGAAGTTGCCATTTCCTAAGAATCTTGACAAGAAACAAGTCAAAGAGATTCATATTATACCAAAGCATAACTGCAAATTCTTTGAAATTGACTTTGTCTACATACAAGAACAACAAACCATGCAACTCAACCCTAATAATGCGCTTGGTATAGATTTGGGTCTTGATAACCTTGCAACC
>Ga0208826_1000836_pt1 | contig 29385 bp, 18 predicted proteins | sample AD_UKC115_MetaG_FD_184451 | JGI IMG/M metagenome (GOLD analysis project Ga0208826, IMG submission 184451) | Active sludge microbial communities of municipal wastewater-treating anaerobic digesters from Hong Kong - AD_UKC115_MetaG (SPAdes)... | ecosystem: Engineered > Bioreactor > Anaerobic >...
CTTGAAATGCTATAGTTGCTGTGGTCATCGTGTGTTCCCTTTCTTGAATTGGTGTATGAGACCTTCAAGAAACCACACGATGACTCTTTTGTCAATTGCTTTTTACACCACAATTTGAGACATTATCCTCCAATGTTAATCATACGAAATCTTAATAATTATCAGACAAAGCCTAACTATGCTTAATCAATATCAAATAATGAATTAAAAGAGGTATTGTATGAACCTTGATCGGTACACGCAAAAAGCTCAAGAAGCTGTTATTCAATCACAACAACTTGCCCATGACCTGCATCACCAGGCTATTGAACCAATCCACCTGTTGCTGGCACTCTTACAGCAGGATGAGGGGATCGTTCCCGCCATCGTCACGAAACTCTCGGGCAGCACATCAGCCTTGCGCCAGGAATTGCACCAGGTCCTTGAAAAAATGCCAAAGATTACCGGAACCAGCGTTGGTGAGCCGGGGTTAGCCCACACCACCGCAGATGTCTTGAAAGCCGCAGAACGCTATGCAAAAGGAATGCAGGATGATTATGTTTCAACCGAACATATCCTGCTCGGACTCACCGAAAGCTCTGAAGCGAAACGTCTTGCCCAGTTCGGATTGAATAAAGATGCCATCCTGCGTGCACTAACAGAAGTCCGTGGGAATCAACGCGTTACCACACAAAACCCTGAAGATACCTACCAGGCATTAGAGAAATATGGCATTGATATGACCGCTTCCGCCCGGCAAGGCAAACTCGACCCGGTAATCGGCCGGGATGAAGAAATCCGACGCACGATACAAATCCTCTCGCGCCGCAGCAAGAATAACCCTGCCTTGATCGGTGACCCTGGTGTAGGAAAAACCGCCATTGTTGAAGGGTTAGCTCAACGAATCGTAAAAGGCGACGTACCTGAAGGTTTAAAGCATAAGCGCCTGATCGCCCTTGATATGGGAGCGCTCGTGGCTGGAGCCAAGTATCGTGGTGAATTTGAAGAACGTTTGAAAGCTGTGCTGAAAGAGGTGCAAGCAGCTGAAGGCGAGATTATCCTGTTCATCGATGAAATGCACACCGTGGTTGGCGCAGGTGCAGCCGAAGGTTCTATGGATGCCGGTAACATGCTTAAACCGTTGCTTGCCCGCGGTGAATTGCACATGATCGGAGCAACTACCATAAACGAATATCGAAAATACATCGAAAAGGATGCCGCTCTTGAGCGCCGCTTTCAACCCGTGCTTGTCAGTGAGCCGAGTGTAGAAGATTCCATCAGCATTCTGCGCGGGCTCAAGCAGCGCTATGAGGTGTATCACGGTGTGCGCATCACCGATAGTGCTGTAATTGCCGCGGTCACCCTCTCGAATCGTTACGTCACCGACCGCCGCCTGCCAGATAAAGCCATTGACCTGATCGATGAAGCTGCGGCTCACCTGCGCACCGAGATCGATTCAAAACCACAGGTATTAGATGAAGTCGACCGCCAGATCATGCAGATTGAAATTGAACGGCAGGCACTACAAAAGGAAAAAGATAAAGCCTCTGCACAGCGTTTGCAAAAACTCGAATCTGAACTGGCAAACTTAAAAGAGCGGTCTACCCAATTGACAACCCGCTGGCAGACAGAAAAAGCTGCAATCACTGAATTGCAGAAGATCAAAGAACAAACCGAGCAAACCCAAACCGAGATGGAAGATGCCGAACGCCGCAACGACCTTGAAAAAGCGGCCCGGCTGCGCTACGGCACCTTGCTTGAATTGCAAGGGAAACGCGATGCTGCTGAAAAGCGCCTGCAACAATTACAGAAGGAAGGGGCGCTGCTCAAAGAGGAAGTGGACGCAGAAGAGATTGCCAGCATTGTCGCTAAGTGGACTCATATCCCCGTAGAACGGTTGCTCGAAGGCGAGACGCAGAAGTTGCTGCATATGGAAGACCGTTTACGAGAACGTGTGGTTGGTCAGGATGAAGCTCTGCAATCCGTCTCAAATGCCATCCGCCGGGCTCGGGCGGGGTTGCAGGATCCAAACCGCCCGATCGGCTCTTTCATCTTCCTGGGGCCGACTGGTGTGGGTAAAACTGAACTGGCCCGCGCTCTGGCAGAATTCATGTTCGATGACGAGCGCGCCATGGTGCGCATCGATATGAGTGAATATCAAGAGAAGCATACTGTTTCACGTCTGATTGGTGCACCTCCTGGATATGTGGGGTATGAGGAAGGCGGACAGCTCACTGAAGCAGTGCGACGCCGCCCGTATACGGTTGTGCTTTTGGATGAGATCGAAAAAGCCCACCCAGAAGTTTTTAACGTACTGCTGCAATTGCTTGATGACGGAAGATTGACAGATGGGCAGGGGCGGACAGTTGATTTTCGCAATACGCTGGTGATCATGACCAGCAACCTGGGAAGCAGCCTCTGGATGGGAAACCAAAAAGTCTCACGCGAAGAGATTACCCGCACCCTTCAGGCAAACTTCAAACCCGAGTTTCTCAACCGCATCGATGAGATCATCATTTTCCATTCACTCGGGAAGGAACAACTGGACCAGATCGTTTCAATCCAGCTTAAGCGGGTGGCAAAATTGGTTGAAGAACGCGGTTATCACCTGGATGTTACAGAATCCGCTCGGGCGTACCTGGCCGATGTGGGTTATGATCCTGACTATGGAGCCCGGCCGCTTAAACGCGCGATCCAGCACGCGCTTCAAGATCCGCTGGCAATGAAAATCCTGAGCGGAGAATTTCATCCCGGTGAGACTATCGTGGTAGATGGCAGCGCTGAGGGGCTCAAATTTTATGCAAAACAATAACGCTGCCAGCAGCACCGGCTGCCCAGGTTGATTAGCGAATTTGCATCATAAGGAGAGAGCGTCTGTCTCTCTCCTTTTTCCATCTGTTCATATCTGGCCACAATGGAACCAAAACTCAACGGCTTTGCGATCCACGAATGGCTGGGCTTGTTCTTGGAAGCAACCATCATCGTTCATTTGCTTCTTCACTGAGCTGGCATAATCGTCGGTGAACAATTCTTTAATAAGATATGACCTACTTCACGGCAATTTTTTTTTTGCAGATATGGTGTTGTTATTTTTTGTGGCCATTTTGATGCAATGATTCCACTATCAGCGGGAATCATTGCAGGTGGTCTGTAGCTTAATCACCAATCACGCATCCAACCTGAATAACATAATGAGAACTTGAATGCTGCTTCGATAGCATTAGGAGCGGTATCTTTTCAATACAGTGAATTAATATTTCAAGACTTGTGTGCGGGGGTTGAGTGCGTCATTGAGACCATCACCCAGCAGATTCCAACCGATACCGAATAGCAATAAAGCAACCGTTGCTGGTAGAAAAACCCACCAGTACGTTAAAATCCCTCCCGCGCTGATGATCCAATCTCGGCCGAGTGCCAGCAGCTCTCCCCAGGGTGAATTTCCTCCCAGCCCGATGAAGGTAAAAGTAGTCTGTAAAAGGACCATTCCACCAACATCTTTCGCCGTCATCACGATCACAGGAGCAATGGAATTCGGAATCAAGTGGCGGAAGATGATCCTGAAATTCTTTACTCCAGCTACACGGGCCGCCTCTACATATTCGGTATTCTTTAACTTTAATACGGCTGTATTCATTAACCTGGCATAAGGCATCCATGAAAACAGGATGAAAGCAACCGGTATGGGATCGAACTGCTGCAGCCAGGTTAAAAACGCAGATAAATTTTCTGGGATGAAAAAGACACCCTTCGTACCGGGAAAAGTACCACCAACCCTCATGAAAGCAACGCCTGCATCATAGAGGATACTGGTGACGATCTGTTGAACCAACACGACCCCCGCAATGATCGGAAATGAAAGGAATGCATCACTGATACGCATGAGCAGGCTGTTGATAAAACCGCCAAAATATGCGCTGGTCGTACCGACCAGTATGCCAATGAATGCGCTGAAAATGGTCACCATCAATCCAAACACAATGGCTGAGCGGCTTCCCCAAACCAGTGCATGATAAACGCTATACTGTGATGCCGTTGTTCCCAGAGGAGCTTCTGTACTGGGCGGCTGCGGTTCAAGCCTGGTGACACGTCCAATGGCTTTTTGCGCCGATGGGTCTTCGGGAACCTTGGGAGATAAAAGTGGGGCGAAAATTGCCACGACCACAAACATCGATACCAGCAGCAATCCCAGCCAGTTTTGCCAGCGAGAAAAGAAGCGGCGTGAGGTCCTCATTTTAGACTGCCTCCCTGATACGAGGATCAATAAGCGATTGGGCAACATCTAAAATGAGCATTAAAAACCACACGAGAATCACATTGTAGATTCCAAAACCCAGGGCTGCTGATGCATCTGGAATGAAGGCCATGCTGCTTACCGCCACCGATGAAATGCCATTGATATTGAACAGGATTTCCACCACATAAACACCTGTCAATAGTGATGTGGCTGAGAGGATACTGCTGGTCAGAGCAGGTGAAGCGGCATTTCGCAGGGTGTGACCCCAGACAATGCGGCTATCAGGCAGACCCCGCGCCCTGGCCGCGGTTACATAATCCTGCTGCATCTCCTCGACCATAGTAGCCCGGGTGATGCGTCCGAGGGTGGCCCAATGGGCTATTGCCAGAGTGAATACTGGCATTGCCAGATGTCGCAAGGCATCCAGCGTTACATCTGGCCTGCCATTCAACAAACCATCAATCGTATACATTCCGGTGTAAAGACGAAAGTCCTGTGAATTAATTACATTGCTGATACTCGATGTAGCACGCCCCGGAGCAAACCAGTGTAAATCCACATAGAAAAACGACAGCAGGATTAAAGCAAGGATGAAAGATGGCAAGGAGGTAGCGATAAACGCCGTGATGCGAAAACCATGATCGGAGGCTTTATGCTGTCTGGAACCCGCAATCACCCCGCTAATAATGCCCAAAGGGATGAAAAGTAGAATAGAAAACAGCGCAAGCTCTGCTGTTGCCGGGGTGCGGGCAACGATGGCGCTAAGGATATTCTCCTGGAGCACGGGGCTGTATCCCCAATTCCCCTGCAGCAGACTGGATACCCAATAAAAATACTGAACCGGATATGGATCATTAAGATGGTACTTCTCAATCATGCGATTGAGCATCGCCTGGTATTGTTGTTCTGTCATGCGCGGAGAAGTATTCTTCGGCATGAACAAAGTTGCCCGCGTCTCTGGCGGAGTGAACATTACCGTCGCATACAACACGGCTGTGATGATAAACAATGTGATAATAAGCGAGATGATACGTTTAATTAAGTGCTGAAGCAGGTTTCTCATGCGACTTTTTTCCAGTTGCGATTATTGGGGGTGGACTTCTAAAAAAAATAGAGCCAGTTCAACAGCAATTATACTACTCACTCTTCTGCGGAAATTTTCGACTAACATGATCGTATGGCATTTAAAAGGTTAAGAATTAATTGGAGCTGGCTCAGATCAAGATACGATAATCATCAGGACGAAACAAAAAACATCTATCAGAAAGCAGGCAATCCTGTTTTTATCCTATGCTAATATTATTGCCAAGGAGAAATATTATGCGACCTGACTGGGAATCTTACTTTATGAAGATTGCTTATGCCGTTTCTGAACGCAGCACCTGTGACCGGGCATTCGTGGGTTGTGTGTTAGTGCTTGATAAGCGCATCCTGACCACTGGTTTTAATGGATCACCTGCCGGACAGCCGCACTGTGATGAAGTTGGTCACTTACTGGTAGAAGGTCATTGTGTGCGGACAATCCACGCGGAAACAAACGCCATCATTCAGGCAGCGCTGCACGGTGTTTCCACTCGTGGTTGCACCTGTTATGTTACCCATTTTCCGTGCATCAATTGCACAAAGGCTCTGATCAACGCCGGGGTAAATCGCTTGGTTTATCACATTGCATATCGGATGGACGATCATGCGCTCGAATTTTTACAAGCAGCCAATATCGAATTATGCCATCTCGAATACACCCCAAATCATCATCCCGTCCTAGAAGCTTTGTTCAATGAGAAAAACTCGCCAGAGGCTTAAAACTGATTTCCCAGCGATCTTGCCCAGCTTTTGATCAATTCCCAGTCTCGCCCGTCTCCTGGTGTTGCCTGTACGATGATCATTACAAAAGCAGCCTGCCACCATTTAAGGCGATACATCTGGATACTTCCCTTAAAAAAGGCGATGCTGACAGGTTTGATTTGTGGTGCAGCACCCAGCATCGGATCCAGGTAATATTTAAGCGTGGTGAAGCGTTCTTTGAGACTCATTTTGCCCGGTTTTTCAGGGTTAGACACCAGATTTGGGTCCAAAAGAACAGGGCTCGGTGAAAGGTGTTCCTCATCTACTCTGGTGAGCCGTGCGGCACATGCAAAGTAAGCCGTCTTTTTCTCTTTAAGCTGACTTTGGTAATGTTTCAGAAACCCGCGCGCTGCAGTCTGCCAGCCAAAGATCATCGGTGCGCCAACCACCACCGCATCATAACCAGAGAGATCACTTACATCCGCTATCTGTTTTACCTCAGCAGAATGACCACCATTTTCTAACTCCAGCGCAATGGTTTCAGCAACTTCAGCCGTCGAACCTGAATTTGTTGAATAGGCAATTAGAATCTTGCTCATACAATTCTCTTTTCGGAGACAATAAAATGACTGCAGCAGCGATTATTTTAAATAAAACTGCTGCAGTTTGTGATTCGTTTAAGACAGATCAATACGACCCAAAGAGTTTGGCAAAGAAACGGTGAAAGGCATGGATCGATTTTACTTCGCCAGCGTACATGAGGATGCATTTTCCTTCCACGGGAGTTATTCCTAGCTCAGCTGCGACCTTTTGCGTTTCGGCTGATTGTGAACCCTGCTGCAGCCACACCTTTGTAAAACCCGAAGCAACGGCTTCACGCATCACCACGGCAGCTTTCTGTGGAGGAAGGCAAATCACCACACCATCAGCCTTGCCTGCCAATTCTCCCAGTGAGGCGAAACACTTATCACCATCAATACTGTCCATTTTTGGATTGACACCAAAAACCTCGTAACCGCGGGTTTTCAATTCGGTGTATATGGCGGTGCCAAATTTTTGCGGAGACCGAGACACCCCCACCACTGCCAGTCGTTTGGCTTGAACAAAATCCACAATTTTTTGATCCATCTCTTGATCCTTTCATAAAAATAAGACGCTATGATAAAGCTTACGAATTTCACTCAATTTTGTTGCATTTAATCAATAACAAACCACCAATCATGGCGACAACAGCTTTTGTGTGATTTTTTCCCTGCCAGCAGCGATTACTTCGCCTGCCGCAGTGCAGCCATAACCCTTTCTTTCGTATAAGGCAGCTGGCGCATCCAGATGCCGGTAGCATTGTGTATGGCGCTGGCGATTGCCGGGGCAACGCCATCTATGCAAATCTCAGCCACTGATTTTGCACCAAAAGGTCCGCTTGGTTCATCCGTTTGAACAAACATGACATCGAGTGCCGGTAAAGAAAGCGCACGGGGGATTTTATACTTGATCAGACTGGGATTGAGTATTTGCCCGTCAGAACCAAAGAGCATTTCTTCTGTGAGCGCAAACCCTAACCCCTGAGTCATACCTCCCTCCACCTGCCCGGTTGCCGTAAGCGGATTTATCACCCTGCCGCAGTCAACAACCAGCAGCAGCCTCTCAACTGTGATTTCTCCGGTTTCAGTATTCACCACAATCTCAGCAAACTGGGCAGCAGTCGGCGGAGGGTTGACCGGGCTCACATGCGAGGCGGCCGCGATGATTTGATGTTGGTTTTGTTGATGCAGACTGTTCAACGCGATCTGTTCCAACGTCAGGTTTCTGCCATCTACGGCTTTCACCTTGCCATTTTCCAAAGTCAACAAATTTTTATCCTGCACCTCTAACATCAAAGCTGCATGATCGAATATTTGACTTTTGATCTCTTCAGCAGCTTTTTTTACCGCCTGACCACTTAAGTAAGTGGTGCTGCTGGCGTATGCCCCCTTATCAAAAGGAGTGAAATCGGTGTCGGATGAATAGGTTATGATATCTTCGGTGGAAATATCCAGAACTTCAGCTGCAATCTGTGTCAGCACAGTATCGGCACCTGTGCCCAGATCAGATGCCCCTACAAGCAAGTTAAACGAACCGTCATCATTCATTTTTATAACGGCGGAGGCCATGTCTACTCCGGCTACAGCACTGCCGTGCATCACCACAGCCATTCCGATGCCGCGCCGCAAATTTCCTGATTGGCCCGCATAGCGTTTTCTTTTCTCATAAAAATCGGTGACTTTCAATCCAATATCCATGCAGTGCATCAAGCCGCTTGTCTGGAGGGTCTGCTTTACACCCTCCCTGCCCTCGCCTAACTGAGAAGAGAGGTGCATAACATCCCCCACCTTAATCCAGTTGTCTTTTTTGAATTGCACAACATCGATACCCAATTTATCGGCAATTTCTTCCATCAGAACTTCAATCCCAAACAGACACTGCATGGTGCCGTAACCTCTAAAAGCGCCTGCTGGAGGGGTGTTGGTATATACGATATCACTCACAAAATGAGCGTTGGGTGGATTATAGAGAGTCAGCCCTTTAAACCCGCCCACCATGTTCACACTCAATCCATGGGTGGCGTATGCACCGGTATCGCCTACCAGATAAAGTTGAGCCGTTGTCACCCGATTGTCTTTTATTCCCACCTTATAACGGATGAGCTCACCATGCCTTGAGCGTGCACTGGTGAATTCCTGCGTGCGTGTATATTCCAGACGAACCGGCCGGCGCGTCTCGAGGGTGAGTAATGCGCAAAGATCTTCAATCAGCAATTCCTGTTTTCCACCAAATCCTCCGCCAAGACGGGGTTTCACCACTCTGATCTTCTTCACAGGCATGCCAATCAATGGAGCAATCATCCGCCGGATATGGAACGGCACCTGGTTGCTGCTGCGAACCACCAAACGGTCATTTTCATCCAGATAGGTTATGCACACATGCGGCTCCAGCTGCGCATGCTGCTGCCTCTGAGTGCGGTACTCTCCTTCGAATATATGGTCAGCTTCTGCGAAACCCTTATCAACATCACCAACCTTCGCATCGATGTGATTGGCAATGTTATGTGCGCGATCGAAAATCCCTTTGGTGTCTGTTTCATCATGGATGATTGGAGCGCCGTCTCGCATCGCCTGTTCAGGCGTGACTGCGACCGGAAGGACTTCATAATCCACATCAATTAAATCTAGAGCAGCCTGCGCAATTTCTGTGGTCTCTGCGGCCACTACGGCTAGACGATCTCCGACATGGCGAACTTTGTTGTCGAGAGAAACCTGATCGAAAGGCTGCGGCTGTGGATAACTTTGACCGGCGCTCGAATATTTGATACGTGGAATATCCTGCCAGGTGAGCACCGCGTGAACCCCCGGCAACATACGTGCTTTGCTCGCATCGATTTTAAGCAAGCGCGCGTGGGCGTATGGGCTGGTGAGCAATGCCGCGTACAACATGCCAGGAATGGAAAAATCATCTGTAAAGACCGGCTTCCCTGCAGCCAGTTTTCGAGCGTCAACTTTGGCCTGCGGCTTGCCGATGATCTTTGTGGGAGGTAATGACGAAGGTGAAAAGATCACCGGCGGCAACGGATTCCTGCCTCTATCTTTGCGGTAGTAAACTTCAGGGAGGTCTACATCAGCGATGTTGTCGGGCAATCGAATGTGCACGGGTTGAAATGGAACCGGTGTTTCGCCACGCCGGATGGCTGCAGCCATTTGAACCGCGTTCACTCCACGCGCATATCCAGTGCAGCGGCATAACACTGAATTCAACCCTCTTCTAATTTCATCTTCAGTTGGATTGGGGTTTCGATCAAGTAGAGCTTTTGCTGAAAGGATCAAACCCGGAGAACAGTAACCGCATTGAATGGCACCCGCTTCGATAAATGCCTCTTGAATAGGATCCAGTTCGCCATTCCGACTTAAACCTTCGAGGGTGATGATCTCTTTTCCCACAGCATCTACTGCTTTTATCAAACAGCTTCGAACGGGTTTTCCATCCAATAGTACAGTGCATGCCCCACACTCACCGCTGCCACATCCAAATTTGACACTATAAAAAAAAGCTCCACGGAGAGTTCTGAGTAAGGTCTCGTCAGGTCCAACAGAAAATTTCAACTCAGTACCATTTACTCTTAAAGTAATTTCTCGCTTGTTTTCCAAGGTCAACTCTCCATCAATGATGAAATGTGTTTAACGTGTTGATTAATATAGAATACAACAATCACCATTAGATGTATATCACTCAAATCCACTCGACGCCCTCGAAATCTTTACTGAAACAAAGCAGCAAGAATGTATTACAATATTTAACATAACTACTCAGTTACATCGCGCTCATATGATCAGCCTTGTTTTAATTCAAACTCATCATGTGACTTGATTCATTCCCCAATGCAGAATTAATTTAACATCGCGGTACGGCAATTCAGTTCATTAACTCTCCCATATGCAAGTCTTCAATTGCACGATCCCTTTCCTCAAATAATTCCTTACCAGAGAAAAAGGAGGTGATGCAACAAAGATTTTAAGTTTTTCATCGGTGCTTTCATCACGAAAGAGCTAACGAGAAAAACTAAAAGGAGAAAAAATGACCAAGAAATTGTTCCCTATCATCAGCATCCTGCTGATCATCGCGTTTGCACTGGCCGCGTGTGCAAAACCCACCACTGCTCCAACAGAAGTAACCCAACCCGAAGTTCCACCAGCCACTGAAGCCCCTGCAGCAGCAACCGAAGTGCCTGCAGCCACCGGAGAACTTTATTATCTGAACTTCAAACCAGAAATTGCCGAAACCTATGCCAAAATTGGTGAGGCCTGGAAGGCCGAGACCGGAAATACCCTTAAGGTCGTCACCGCTGCCTCTGGAACTTATGAACAGACGCTGAAATCTGAAATTGCCAAAGCCGATGCCCCGGTATTGTTCCAGATCAATGGACCTGTGGGGTATGCTTCATGGAAAGACTATTGCGCCGACCTGTCAGGTATTGAATTGTATTCACACCTGCTTGATAAGTCGATGGCTGTGACCAGCGGAAACGGCGTGTACGGTATTCCCTATGTAGTTGAAGGTTACGGCATTATCTACAACAACGCGATCATGAACAAGTACTTTGCTCTTCCAGGAGCCAAAGCTGCTTCCATGGATGAGATCAATAACTTCGCCAAGTTGAAAGAAGTTGTCGAAGATATGACCGCCAGGAAAGCCGAACTGGGAATCGAAGGCGTGTTCTCCTCCACCTCACTTAAACCGGGAGAAGACTGGCGCTGGCAGACCCACCTTGCTAACCTGCCGATTTTCTACGAATTTAGAGACAACAACATCAACATTGGTGATCCGGCGGCAACCATGGAAGTGACCTTCCAGTACGCAGATAACTACAAGAACATCTTTGACCTGTATCTGAATAACTCGGTCACTGACCCCAAACTGCTGGGCAGCAAGAGCGTGGATGATTCCATGGCGGAGTTCGCTCTGGGTAAATCGGCTATGGTACAGAATGGCAACTGGGCATGGAATCAGATTAAAGGTGTTGAAGGCAACACCGTCCGTGCAGAAGATATTAAATTCCTGCCGATCTACATGGGCATGCCGGGCGAAGAAAAACAGTCCATCAGCATCGGTACAGAAAACTTCTATGCCATCAACTCACAGGCTTCACCCGAGAAGCAGAAATTAGCGGCTGATTTCATCATGTGGCTGTTCAGCAGTGACACTGGCAAGAATTTTGTCACAAATGAACTGGGGTTCATCGCTCCGTTCGACACTTTCGCCGAAGATGAAAAACCGACCGACCCGTTGTCTCTGGAAGTCATTCGCTACATGAGCAACACGGACCTATACAATGTGGCCTGGAACTTCACGGTGTTCCCAAGCCAGACCTTCAAAGACAACTTCGGAGCAGCTCTGCTGCAATATGCACAGGGCACAACAACCTGGGACGATGTGAAAGCTCTGTTTATTGAACAGTGGAAGACTGAAAAGGAACTTGCTGCAAAATAAAAACCATTTTCGCCTACCTGCCTTACCCCGCACCGCTAACCGGTGCGGGGTAAGGAAAACGATTAGCTGAAACCCTTTCAGCGCAGGAGTGTAGCCGTGCATAACATGCCCAAGAAATACTACGCACTTTTTACCCTGCCAACAATCATCGCATTCGCGATTGCCTTTTTAATTCCTTTCCTGTTTGGAATCTACCTTTCATTTACAAACTTTAGAACAGTAACCGATACCACCTGGGTAGGATTCAGCAATTACATCCGGGCCTTTACCGGTGATAAAAATTTTGTGAATGCGTTGTGGTTTACCGTACAGTTCGCCATCGTATCGCTGATCCTGATCAACCTGGTGGCCTTTACGCTTGCGCTTCTTCTTACCGGTGGAGTGAAAGGCACTAACTTTTTCAGAACAATTTTCTTTATGCCCAACCTGATCGGTGGAATTGTTCTGGGGTACATCTGGCAGTTGATCATTAATGGTATCCTGCTGAATTTTGGCGTTGACCTCACTTACAGTGCAACGTATGGATTCTGGGGTTTGATCGTTTTAATGAACTGGCAGCAAGCTGGCTATATGATGGTCATTTATATTGCCGCCATTCAAAGCATCCCAACGGAAATGGTCGAAGCTGCCAAGATCGATGGCGCAAATGGCTGGCAAATTATCAAAAATATCACCATACCAATGGTCATGCCGGCAATCACGATATGCACTTTCCTTACGTTAACAAATTCATTTAAACTTTTCGATCAGAACCTAGCCCTTACAGCCGGAGCTCCCGCCAGAGAATCTGCCATGCTGGCGTTAGATATCTACACGACCTTTTATGGCCGCGTCGGTTATGAAGGTGTTGGTCAGGCAAAGGCCGTGGTGTTCTCTCTCATTGTTGCAATTATCGTAATTTTACAAATGAGGCTTACACGAACCAGGGAGGTAGAGAGATAATGAATGCTAAAAACAAAATCCAGAACACGATTTCCTTTGTTGCATTGCTTCTCCTCGCAGCATACACTCTGGCTCCAATTTTGATCGTTTTTATGAATTCCTTTAAGGGCCGCTTCTTCATCTCAGACGCGCCATTTGAACTCCCTACCAGCGAAACCTTTGTTGGAATCAAGAATTACTACAGCGGCATCGAAAAAACCGGGTTCATTAAAGCATTCGGCTACTCGTTATTTATCACAGTATTTTCTGTTGCCACAGTGGTTTTCTTTACTTCAATGACAGCCTGGGCGATCACCCGGGTGAAATCAAAACTCAGTTCCTTCCTTTACTATATGCTCGTTTTTTCAATGATCATCCCCTTTCAGATGGTCATGTTCACCATGTCAAAAATGGCGAATATCCTGCACCTCGACAACCCACTAGGTATCATCGTGCTTTATCTGGGGTTTGGGGCAGGTCTATCGGTGTTCATATTCAGTGGTTTTGTAAAAAGCATCCCGCTGGAGATCGAAGAGGCAGCCATGATGGACGGCTGCAATCCGCTGCAGCTCTACTTCCTGGTGGTTTTTCCGGTCCTTAAACCGGTCACTGTTACTGTGGCCATTCTCAACACGATGTGGATCTGGAACGACTATTTACTGCCTTACCTTGTGATCGGGAATAACTATAAAACCATCCCGATCGCAGTCCAGTATTTGCAGGGTGGCTACGGCAGCCGTGATATGGGTGCGATGATGGCGTGTTTGGTAATGGCGATCATTCCAATCATCATCTTCTACTTCACCAGCCAGAAGAGTATTATCAAAGGTGTCACTGCTGGAGCTGTAAAGGGATAATCAAGCACTGCATCCTAAAACAAAAAGAGGCTGCCAGATTGATGGCAGCCTCTTTTCTCACCAGAAACCATACTCAACTTTTTCCCCGGGCTGATTTCTCTTTTTTCTTTCTTACCCGCTTTCCTTGAGCTGGATTAACGATCCGGTCGTATGCAGAAAGATGCGAAACAACTGCATCATCAAAAGACCCTTTCGGGAAAGATCCATCCGGATTCCGTTCAGCCATTGCCACCCCGGTGAGTAACTCTACGGCTTCTGCGATAGATGCAACACCCCAAAGGTGAAATTTTCCTGATTTGACTGCTGAACATACATCCTCACGCAGCATCAGATTCTTTTGATTGGCACGTGGGATGATAACTCCCTGCTTTCCATTAAGGCCTTCCTGGTTACAGATATCATAGAACCCTTCGATTTTTTCATTCACGCCGCCGATGGCTTGAATTTGTCCATACTGATTGACTGAACCCGTAATCGCAATCCCCTGATCAATTGGTATCTCTGATACAGCAGAAAGCAGAGCAATGAGTTCAGCAGCCGATGCGCTGTCACCCTCAATTTCATCGTATGATTGCTCGAATGTCAGGCTCGCTGAAAGACTGATCTGAACATCTTGACCATAACGCTGCCCCAGGTATCCGTTGATGATTAAAACACCTTTGGTATGCAATGATCCTCCCAGGTTCGACTGGCGCTCGATGTCGACAACTCCTGCCTTTCCAGCACAGGTAGTGGCTGTCACCCTGTTCGGGCGCCCAAAGGTGTAATCTCCAAGCGAACTAACTGAAAGGGCATTAATTTGCCCTACAACCCTGCCAGACACCGAAACAAGCAGTTGTTTCTGTAGGATCATCTCCTTGATCTTTTCGTGCAATAAATTGCTGCGGAAAGTACGTTCGTCGATCGCTCTCTGGACGGCCGCGGCATTAACAATCGTTTGTTTCTCCTTGCGCGCCCAATAATCAGATTCACAAACCAGATCAGAGATAATTCCAAACTGAGTGGATAACTTATCCTGATTCTCCACCATTCGCGAGCCATGTTCAATCACTCTGGCAACCGCAGTGCGGTCAAAAGGTAGTAATTTGTTCTCCAATACCACAGAGCGGACAAATAAGGCATAATCTTGTTCACTTTCGCTATCCCGCGTCATCTCGCGGGAAAATTCAGCGCATACCTTGAATAATTTTGCAAAATCTTCATCGTAAGCACGAAGCATGTAATACATCAACGGGGTTCCAACCATGATCACTTTGACATTCAATGGAATTGGTTCAGGTTCAAGAGATGCAGTGCTGAGTAGACCAATTTGATTCCCCAACTCCACAATTCGAATCTCCTTATCACGAAGCACGCGTTTAAGACCTTCCCAAACATAAGGCCCTAACATGACCGCACGAGCAGGAAGAATAATATACCCCCCATTTGCGCGATGAAGTGCTCCGGGACGAATATGGGTAAAATCGGAATGTGAAATGCCCATAAAGATTTCATGTTCAATGGTTCCCAACAAACTTTGATATGTGGGTTGATTTTCGATAATCACTGGCGCACCCTTTTGCCCGGCATTGTTTACCAGTAGATTCACTTCATATCGAGTAAGCCAATCCATGATTTGAGGGGGATTTTGAGCTGACTGATCTTTCATGCGGAATCGTGAACCGTTATTCGCCAGATCATCCTGTACCTGGTCTAAGTAATGAATAACCAATTCATCCGGAGTATATTTCGCACGCAGTTCATCGATCAAAGGCTGGATTACAAAAAGCGACGTTCGGCGATCCAATTCATGTAGATCATGAGATGTCGTACGTTCTAACGAATGCAACCGTTCGATCATCTTATCCAATCGCTCTGAGAGACTCTCTTGGATTTTTACCAGTTTTTCCTTATTTTCATCTGACAGTTTTTCAAAGTCTGATGATGACAGGGGTTTACCTTCTGCTGTGGGCACCAACAAAAATCCATACGGCGTCTTTACAACCATAAAGTTGAATTTAGCGGCATAAGCTTCAAATTGATGGGGTTCTTTTTCCATCTCTTCATTTAACTTAAATCTTAACCGTTCATGCTCTTTTGAATACTCTTCGCTTTCAAAGGCGCGCGGTATATTTTGCGCGCATAGCGCAATCAACCCTTTCATGTCATCACGAAAACTCGCCCCCTTACCAGCCGGCAGGCTTAAGGCATTAGGTTGATGGGGATTCTCAAAATTATTTACATAGCACCAGTCATCGGGGGTTTTGCCAGATTGAGCTTTTTGAAGCAGGTAGTTGCGTGTCAATGTCGTTCTTCCCGAATCGGGGATACCCAGAACAAAAATGTTGTACCCAATTCCCGTTACATCTATTCCCAGATCGAGAGCACGCAATGCTCGGGGCTGTCCAATTACATTATGCAGGGCTGGCAATTCATCGGTGGTAGTAAACTGCAGCGTCGATGGATCACAGCGGCGGATCAGCGATTCAGAAGAGATCGACAGTCGAGCCTTGTTTAATTTACCCTTTTCGGATTGAATTTTCTTGGATTGTGCAGTCACAATTCACCTGCTTTCCTGTAGCATACTCGATCAGTAGTGGATCGTCTGGACCAAAGAATCGCTCCCACGCTTCCTGACGCAGGTGTGACTGAAATTGAGTGGAGTAACCTGTCAATATTAAGTATAGAAATCCTGAATGGTAGAGTCAAGTAAAGACGTTGCACCTCTAAAGCGGTTCACGACTATTTAAAACCATAAAAAATAATTTTCGAGGAAGGAAACTTAATTTAACTGTGATTTTCTTATCGAACCTTTTTCTCAAGCCGATAGAAGGTACCCACCGGAACGTACTCATATTTTTTAGCGATAACTGGATCGTATTCAATCGAGTATAAAGTGGAATCTTCATAGAGTTGATCGATATCTGATAATTCATCCCTCGAGACAGCTGCTGAGATTTGAGGAGCCGGTTTACCCATAGACCAGTATTGATAATACCTGGCGACTTCGATCCGTGATTGGTTATAGATATGCAGGTCAGTCCGCTTGCCCTCAACAATCTGGTAATACTCCAATACAACCGCTGGTGACCAATTGGCGATGATCGTGGCGTTATTTTCAACCGATTGCATAATCATGCTGCTGTATGTTTCAGGACCAAACGCATCACTCATATCCGTCCATTTCCAATTGAGGACCAATGATAAGATCACCATTCCAGCCCAAAACACTGGATGGACTTGTGGAATCAGCCTAAAAGAAGTATCTACACCAACAATTTTTCTTAAGAGATAATCGATGTAACTCAGACCAAAGGCAATGTAAACTGAAAAAATGGTATAGGCTGGTAAAAACATTGTGTCTTTATCTAAAACACGATAATTAAGATAAAAGCAGAAGTTTGCAAGGAAAATAAGTAAACAAGCGAGAGCAATTTTCCAATCCCTGCGAAAGGATACAATCATCCCAAGAATCCCAACAAGGAAACCAACTCCTGCAAAGTTCCGCCAGAATAAATTGATACAGATCGCAAATTGCTGAAGGATCTCACTTCCGTGATACCCAAAAGCAAAAAAGTGATATGCCTTTCCAGAAATCATCCAGATTAAGCCAGAGAGTGTTGTCACATCGACTGAATAATAGTCTTTGATGTAATTGAGAGGCGTATTAGAATTCGCCCGAATCGGTATATAAATGTATACCAGCAGGCCGAGCAAGAAACTCAAGATGATCAAAGCCCAGCTCCAATCGACACGCCATTTCCATTTGGGAGATGATACGATCAGCCACGCAAACCCTGGAGCAAACATTAAACCTGTGGTGTGATTGGTCAGGCTCAGGCCAAAGACAAAGGCGAATAAAACGAGGATGCTTTTCTTCCCTGTCTCTCGCCATCGAAGAAGAATGAGTAATTCCAAGACTAGGAAAAAGGTATGCAGGGTATACACTTCAGCCACCACAGACATGTTCCAAAAATAGATTGAGAAAGCCAAAAAAGCTGAAGATACCCAGGCGATCCAGGCACAGGCTGTGACCCGGTAAATCACATAGAATAATACATAAATCGTCAATGCAGCGAAAAACGCTGACATGAAATTCAAACGATAGGCGACACTGCCGAAAGGCAAAAAAGAAAGCAGCTTACCAATCAGCATGTAGAGTGGAAAACCTGGCGGGTGGACGATACCTAGCGAGTATGCTCCTGTTGCAAATTCAGCACTGTCGAATCCATAAACATCAGGAGCAAGCGTTGACAGGTAAACCACAAAAGAGCTAAGAGCAATCAATTCTCCGCTAAAAGCGGCTTTGAAAATTTTAGTTTGAGAGAGACGGCTCATATAATCCAGGCTGTGTGGGAAGAACCTCAGGCTGGCCAGGGTCGTATATACCATCTTGATCGTCTGGGGTCAGGTTTTTGATTGCCAGCCCGAACAACCCTAATTGATTGTGATCAGCGCAAAGCTGATGAGAATCATGGTAGGTTAACGCCATTAAAGTGATCCATGCCGGTTTTCCAGAATCATGATCCAGATACTGGATTTCAAAATCATCCGGTACTTTCAAGTAGCGCTCCCATTCTTCATCAGTCAGCGTAAAACAAACCTGGATTGGACATTTCACATCAAGAGAGTCGATTAACTTGCCGGTATTGGTGTAATAACTGATATCAGCTGTTCTAACCCACGTCCAAACGGAATCAGGGGCTATCTGCTCGTTGATGTACTGGCCAAGCGGTGTGAGCGCAATCGTCCCTTTTTTATCGATTGCGCAGGCAGGAATGAGCACAGAAATATCTCCTCCTCCCGAAACAAGAAAAAGATCTTCTCCCTTTTTTAGCGTCCCAACCACCTGTGATAATTCGGGAGATTCCTGAGTTTTGCTCATAGCAGGTTTGGCAAGCCCCTGCCAGACAAGGATACCGATCAAACAAATTGCCAGGAGGATCAATACAACCAAAATCACGATCATCCGGCGGATATTGCGTTCGTTGCGTGTTTTATTATCTGTGATCATTCTGGCACTCCGGTAGTTCCATGACCGCCACCCGCAAAATACATGGCGCGTTCTACAATTATGGGTTGATTTGACTCAATACGAGTCGAAAATGCGAGGTCTGAGCCGATGCCAAAGAGGTTCCCTTCCGCTCCGATGATCGTAAATCTGGCATATGGTTTGATGCTGACCTTTTTCTTCACCAGTCCACCCCCCTGTTTCATGTAAGTAATGGTGATATCAGCCCATCTTCGATTGGGATTCTGAATGAGGATGCGGGTATCAAAACCAGCGCCGGTGAACCCTTCGGCTAAATTCCAGGTAAGTGCTGCAGCCGTGACGCCGGGGCTGTCGTGGCCTGCCTGAGTAAACTCACCATTCGGCCAGTACATCGCTCTTTCAACAATGATCGGTTCAGTAGCCTCAAGTTTTGTTGAAAACGTTTTAGCTGTACCAACCCCATAAGTGGAGTTTTCGGCTGCAACGACCGTAAAACGAGAATACGGTTCAACCGTAATTTCTTTTTTCACTGTGGTGCCATCAGGCAGCATATAGGTGATCAAAACATCTGTCTGCGTGGCGTTTGGGTTCTGGATCAGAATGAAAGTTCCAAACCCAAGATCGGTGTACCCTTCAGCCAGATACCAGATCCGGCTGGCACCGGTAACGCCCATCGCCTCATGTCCTTCATTGCCAAAGTACATCGCACGTTCAACAACGATAGGCTGACCATTGGTCGAAACCACGCGAGTGGCAAAAGCTTTATCCAGTCCAATTCCAGGCCCCTCCGGGTTAGGGTCATGAGCCACAATGGTGTAACGGCTGTTCCCAGCGACAGTAAGGTTTTTAACAATGTTTTCGCCTTCATCTGGCATATAAGTGACTTCGATTTCTGCCGCCTCATTATTCGGATTTTGAATCAATATGAAAGTTTGAAAGTTTTGCCCGGTGTACCCCTCCGCCAGATACCATTCCGTGGCGGGTGATGTTACCCCTGTCGTCGCGTGGCCCCCCTGTGTACCATCTCCGTTCGGCCAATACATCGCACGCTCAACGATGATCGCTTGCGAAGAAGCCAGCTTCGTTGAAAAAGCGTACCCCACACCTACCTGGTCTGGATCCTGCGCTGCGATGGTATACCGGGATTTCGGATTAACCTCGATCTTTTTAAGTTTAACCCCTCCACCCTGGAGCATATATGAGACGCAGATTTGCGCCACTGAGTCTCCGGGGTTTTGGATCAAGATAAAGGTGTTGGTATTATTACCTGTATATCCTTCTGCTAGGTACCAGTTTTGAATCACGTTGGTGTATTCTTGCGTAGAGATTTCAGCCCCATAACTTTCATATTCGATAGATGCTGCCTCAGGCCAATTCACCAAAACGCTGGTTTCATTCACAGAGAAATGCACAACCGCATCGGCTTGAAGTGCCCTCAGCCGGATGATCACGAGATCTCCGCTGCCTGTCTTAGGCTCGAGCGGATCCTCATCTGAATTCTTCTGCACCATCCCATATGAAATAAAACCAGAACTTGCGTCGACGCCATTTGTAGGCTCATAAAGGCCCGAATCTAGAAACCCGCCATTTCTTACATCCAATATTTCCACCACACCCGGTTCATAACTCAACTCAAGATGATAGCCGGTAAGGTTTGTCACGTTTTCCACGCGCACTGCAATTTCGATTTCCTCACAAGTATCGATGACTGCTGTATCTGGCAATATCCGAATAACTGTCATGTCTTGCGAGTGTGCATCGTTTACATGCGCCCCTAGCGAGATAATTGTGATCACGCATACCACGATTATCTTGATCCAAATTGAAAGCGAAGGGTGTTTTTTCATAACGGCTCTCACTTTACTGTATTGGCTGTTTAAAATGCAAATTTCGTGTCACAAATGATATGAAGACATGAAACAATGATGATTTACATTCAATTTGTCAATAATAGAAAACGGGGAAGTACGTGCTGAATACTTCCCCCTATTTTTTTAGCGCTTCGATTTGTCTGTCACCAGCAAGTACACAGCGGCAGCCAGCACCAGCAGAAGCAAGATCAGAACAATCCACCAATTTCTGAGCATGAAGAGTATTGGTTGTGATGTAATGCCAGCGAATTGATCGGATCCTTGCGATGCATCCAGAGTGGTCTCATCTAAAGCCTTTTGACCTTCAATGGTTGGTGTTGGTAAAGGTGTGGAAGTGGGTTCAGGTGTTGGCGTTGCAGTTGGTGCAGCCGTTGGAATCTGGGTCAGCAGGCTGAACTCCTGAACGGGGATCGAAGTAGAAGTTGAGGCTGGCGCATCCCCTGTTTCAACTTTAATCGTAGAATCAGTAAACTCCGCCGGGATTTCTATACCGTTACGGTCAGCGAATTTTCCTTCACTAACCTTAAAAGTTGATTCGCCCTGTTTTAAGGCTTTCAGATAGACCACCAGCAAGACCCCGTTACCACTCTTCCCCTCACTGGGGTTGTACTGAGTCATCACAAAATGCCCTTTCCCAGTTTCGTTATCAATCGTGTTATAAAGCACCAACCCTGGATCAAGAAAAGTTCCCAGAGCCATTTGCACACCAGGCTGTGAAGGATCTGCGTCTTGGGCTGAAAAGACCTGAGGATCAAACAGCATGGTTATGTCAAGCGCATATAACCCGGTCACATTCCTGATTTCAATCGGAACTTCCACCACACTGCCAGGGTTGACCACTGGTTGCACAAATACACCTGCCTGGGCTTTATCAGGTGATTGACCGTGAACCTCACCACCTGGGAGAAACAACAATAACAGGCAAATTAATGAAACGACGATCGCTTTCTTTATGACATTAACCATTAATGACTCCTTATGAGGGTTTGTTTCTATTTCGACTTCTGAGACGCTTAATGATCATGATGATCAAAATCAATAACAGGATGAAAAGCAAAAGGGAAACACCACACATGAGTTGATTAAGCAGGGCCAGTTTTTCAGGAGCAACAAGGTCGATCAATGTATCGATTGGCCCAGCTTTAGTTGCGGTTGGAGTAGTTGCTACGATGGCTGCTGTGGCAGTTAGATTTTTCACAATACCGGGGTTGTCTGTGGTTGTGGGCCAAACCGTTAAGGTCAACAACGCCGCAGATGTGCCGGTAGGTACCGGAGTGGCTGTATCTTCCACAAAGAGCGTCGGCGAAACCTGACCTGTAGAGATTGCGGCCGGAGTGCTCGTTTTTGACAGTGAGCGCGTCGGCGTGAATGTGGAGGAGGACACGAAAGCGTGCGTGGGAGTTCGTGTTGGGGTTCGAGTAGAAGTTGGGGTGGAAGTACGGGTAGAGGTGGCTGTGGGGGTATGGGTAGAGGTGGCAGTAGCCGTATGGGTCATTGTTGGTGTAACAGTCGCCTCAGGCGTTATCGTAGGTGTGTATGTTGAATCTTGAACAATATTGATTGTTCCATTCTGGGTCGGCGGTGAGTATGTAGACCCGTTGCTGCTTGCCAGGGTTGCTGCTGTAATGCTCACTGCTGAACTTCCCAAAGTAACCCCACGGAAAGTAAAAGTCAATAACGTTCCATCACCATTGGCTTCAGCAGTTTTATTTTGCACATATACCAGCCTGATCCGCCCGCTGGAAATTTCTCTTCTTACTTCCAGAAGGTTAGACAGATAACCACCATGAGCCCAAGATTCGAGAGAAACAACGGCAGGGTCATAAGTGATGGTAATGTCAAAGCCATTTACTGCACTGCCAGCAATCACACTCAGATTTGCTGTGGTCGAGCCTCCCACCGGAATGTTCGAAGTTGAGGGAGATACAACCAGTTGGGTACCGCTTTGCGCCTTGCTCACTCCCTGAGGGAGAAAAGCAGTAACAAATACCAAGCAAAGAATCAATGCGATGATTTTTCTTCTTTCGATTTTTGTTTTCAGCATTTTTTTCATGGGCGACCTGTATTAAGCGAAAACAAAAGACAATGATTCAGAAAACCAGTTTCTTTTTCTGAATCCGAGATTAATTGAATAAACCAAAAATTAAGATTTATTATCCATATTGACGACCAGTCTGATTTTCAACCGGTACTCTTTCACACACGCCAATTTTCAAGAATCTTGTGCAGGTTGGGTTTCCCCAACCTGCACAGGGTCATAAAGGTTTATGGAATCCAGGCACCGTAGGCGTCTGCGGAATCGATATCCAGATTTCCGCCAACAATCGCCAGGTCAAAGATATCCACCACATTGGAGAAGTTTACATCTCCATTGTTCGTTGTACCCGTATTACCATACTGGGCGCCAATGATGGAAGCGTCGCCAACCTCAACTGCATTATCATCGTTAGCATCGCCACCTCTCAACTCAAGCGCGGCGAGCGCGGTATTGGCACTAACCGCCTTGGTCTTGTTCAAGTCTACCGTCACATCCAGGTAGCGCGGTTGGTTGGTCGTGATCACGTAGCTAGCAACCGGGATGTTGCTAAAGACCACGTTGCCAGAGATGATATCCAGACTCGTGGCGTTGAACGGGCCATACAGCGCCGGCGAAACCATGGTGAGGGTCACGGGAATGCCCGAGCGTACCGTGCGGCCTTGCATCGAGAACGTGCCGGTTACGGTGTAGTTGGAATTCACCACAATCGTCGCCGATAACGAATCAAGGATATCCGCAAAGTGTGTATCCACCAGATTGATCGTTGCAGCAATGCTGGCAGCATTCGGGAAGGTAACTCTGAACAGATAGGTCGCGCTGGTTCCTGCTGCAGATGCGGGCAGGTCTAGAGCACCACCGCTAACAGCCACCCATGCTGATGAAGTGGCATCCCAGTACTCCAGGATTGTGCCAACGGGCAAACCAGTGAATTGCAACTGCGGGGTATCAAACAAAACACCACCGACAGGATTAGCTACCGTGAGGCTGAACTGCTGTGCGAATCCTGCTGCATACGATCCGGCAAAATCAGTGGAGGTCAATTCAGGATAAACGGTGACCAGATTGAGCGTTTCACCACCTAATGCTGCAGTATAAACATTGTTGGACGGTCCACCGCTGGCCGGTGACATGCTGAATTGATCGCTGGTACTATCCACTGCCAGATCAAAGCTGGAAGGAACAATGCTCAGGGGAGCCTTGAGTGTAAACTCAAAGAGTGGTAAATCTTCCATTGAAACCACTGAGTTGGTTGTGTAACCAGCATAGGCGATGACTCCCGGACTGGTGGTGTCCAATACTGAGGATCCCTTGGCAGGCAGGAATGCACCCGTTATCGGTGTGGCCGATACCAGGGTGAATCCGGCAGGAAGTGGAAGCTGGAACGCAACACCTGTTACATTTTTCAGGTTGGCATAGACGGTATAGGTGATATTGTTCCCGGGTAAAACCATACCCGCCCATGGAGTACCGCTATCAACGATATACAGATCAGCATGGGTCCAGGGATCGTAGTCGACATTGCCTGCATTAGCAGGTTCAGCGAAAGTACCCCATGAGTTGTATTCTGCGTTTAATGATGACGGCGAAGAAATACCCACACCACTGATGAAGTTGAACAGGTTGCCCTGGATATCAACGACTCCCGTTGGTTGTTCGACAAAGGTAACGCCGTTGACAGACAAGTCATGGATATAGTTGTTGACGATCTGAACATCCGTGACCGCCCCAGCAAAATGGATACCACTGCCAGTCGTCTGACCGGTGCCATCGATCTCAAGCCCTTCAATGATCACGTTTGTCAGACCAGCTGCCACATCGATGCCGTTCGACCCGTTGGTCGGAACACATTTAGCACCGCCGATGGTCTCGCTGGTGATTCGGGTGTAGCTGGCATTGATCGTGAAGCAGGGACTCTCATTTTCGATAACTGCGCCATTTTCAAGCAGGATGGTCAAATTCTGGCGATCAATCGAAATTGCTCCAGTCTTTTCATAAATACCGTTCTTTACATGAATGATTGAACCCGCAGGAGCATTCAAAAGGGCTGCTTCCAGGGTAGCTGTGTCATAGGCATATACATCACTTCCTTGACCCCAATCAACCATACCAAGGGTGTTTTCATCGATCATGTGCCAGACACGTTGCTCGATTGCATAATTATCTGTAGCACCTGGAAATACTACATGTGATAGGTCTTTGCCGCTGGTAGCGTCATTAATCACATCATAACCGAAATCTACAGGTGCAGAAGATGGCCCGATGGTTTCCGTTCCAAAAGTTACCAAACCATCTCCTGAAATATAGATATTCTGGTCGTTGTTCGATATCGTGTTCCCCCCACCCAATGTTACATTGCCGGTGGTCATGATTAATAAACCAGAAGCGCCCCAGTTCCAATAATTCGTTTCATTATGGAAGCTATTCCCGGTTATCGTGTTATTGGTTAGAGTTGCAGAAGCGCCTCTACTGATCTGAATACCGTTTTGGGCAGTCGTATCAATAGTTCCGGCGCCTGTAATTATGTTGTTGGTTATTATTGCAGAAGAATCTGCATTATCAATTACAATCCCACCTTTTTGGTAGCCAACAATTAGATTATTATCAATTGTCGCAGTGGCCTTTGTTGAATACTTATTTCTACCAACAACAATTGCAATACCATTCTGGCATCCGCTAATGGTTGTCCCGGCATCGCGAATAGAGTCTACTTTGTTGTGATGAATATTTGCATTCGCATCGTCATAAACGAAAATTCCTGTACCAATCGATCCACAACTTGACGGCCCAGGGCCAGTCACGGTGAAACCGGTTAATTCAGCGATTACCCCAGCGCCCTTGATCATGACAATGTTCGAAAGTTTATCTGAGGCAACAGGTAAGGTTTCAGGTGCTTTAATAACACTTTGATCGATCCCAGCACCTACAAGATTTACAGACTTATCAATGGTTACCTGTTCTGTATAAATTCCTGGGGCTACAAGAATGGTCTCACCGCCGGTGGCTTTATTGATCGCAGTCTGAATGGATGAAATTTCGATCGGGCCTGTAGACGTGAAATATTTCACCACACTTCCAGAGCCCAGGTACCACATTCGCCAGGTTCCATTGTCATTCAAGACCACTGGCTCACCCACAGAGCCAAGAATCGGATTGGCCTGGCTCTTCACCCAGTTGTATCCATCGTTTGATTTCGCCAGACCAATGACCTGGTTGGTGCCATAGGCGCTGTAGTACATGAAGTACACCCCGTTGTCTTTGATCACCCAGGGGTGCATCACATAGTTAGAATCCCATTGTCCAGAGACACCAGGGATCAAAACCGGGTTACCTGAATTCGCGATGGTGAAAGCGAATTCAGGATCGGTAATTGCCTGAGACGATTCTGCCGTATAAATCTTATAGTTTGTTTTTGCGGCATTCTTTAACTGGAAATAGAGCCGGAAGGTACCACCATCTTTGAAAACAAACGGTGAATCAATTTTATTGATATCCGCAAACGATGAGGCGTCAAACACATCCTTCACATAATTCCACGAATCCCCGTCGTTCGAACTATAAAGAGAAAAGATCAAGTTCGAACTGGCTTTATAAGCCACCATATAGAAGATGCCACCCTCTTCAAAGACCGCTGGGCTGGCTACTTCCATCGGAGTTGAATCGTAAGTCGTCTGTGTTCCCGCTGAAAAGCTGGCGGGGTCTGTTGAGGTCGTATGGTAGAGAGCGGTGTCCGTAGGACCGTACCACATATGGTAAGTCTCACCAACTTTGACAACAGCAGGACGGCCAGTAACACCCGCATCCGTTATTGACGACCAATTTGCCACGTAGAGGGTTTCCCCTGAAGCGGCCTGCACTTCTGCCGCCGGAAGGCAGGCAAACACCAAACCGGTGATCAGCAGCAGAGAAAACAAATGAAAAATTTTTGATTTCCTGAACATAATATGATCTTCTCCTGTTTGAATATGTTTCGTTCTGGAGTACACATGCACGCAAATTAGCCGGTGTAAAACCAGCCTTTGCGTTTTGAAAATGTGTCTGCAACCACCTCCCCCAATCGAATTTCAGTGCTTTTTATTTGCCTTTCTTTCTTTTCTGCCCTACCTGTAAGTTTGTATCCCCATAGTAATAACGAATAATAAATGATACCGACACAATGACCACCCGGTATTTCTTAAAGCACCCATATCAGTTTCACTTTTCAGCGATGTCTGGCAAGCAAGGGTAACTATAGAACACCCTGCAGTTAAGGCGCGTTGTTATTTATCTTTTTTAATCTTTTTGAAAAAATTCTCTTATTAACCCCCAAATATTATTGTGATGATCACATTATAAGTAAGAAACAAAAATATTGCAAATGATATTCATCATTCATTTCCTGTTATCTATTGGATGTACCAAGCAAATAACATTTATCAATGATTAATCATTAGTAATTTATCTTTTTAATTGGCAATCGATTTGCTTAAGTCCGGGGAGAAGTTGTGACTTTTGGTGGTTTTTTATCCACCCGGTACTGTAGGTGTTTCCGTTGGTGTTGGGGTTTCGGTCGCCGTAGAGGTAGGGGTGCGTGTGGAAGTTGGAGTTCTGGTAAGCGTCGGCGTGAGAGTCAGTGTTGGTGTGCGTGTTGGTGTAGCAGATCTCACCCGCGTTGGAGTGGCTGTGGGAAGGGGTGTTGAATAGACAGGGATATTCACTGTATCTCCCTCAGAAACTGCATTCACATAATCCACAGCCAGCCTGCAGATCGGGTCGAGATTGGCTGCCACATGTTCCCAGTCCATTTCATCCTTTGCCCGCCAGGTGCGGCTCATCGCTTTCCACAGACAGCCAGGCCCCGCGTTGTAGTTGGTCAAAGTAAAGCGCCATAGATCATTATACGTACTGACCTTTCCCGCAGGTTTTCGAGTCAGGTTATAGATCATCCGGTCTACCTGTGCACAATTGCCATACATTGTTTCAGCAAAGATCTTAATGCTGAACTCCACCTCATCTAGATTCACTCGCAAAGGGCAATCTTCACAAGATACATCCGCCGCTCTAACCAGAGCCCCACGCAAGACGGCCTGTTGTTCTTCTTCCAGATTCCCATAACCCTGGCGACATGTTGCTTTTGAGTAGACCATTGGACAGAACTCTGAATAGAAGTCAGGATTCCAAAGCAAAGCGGCTTCTGCACCCGCCTCGGTTAGTTGTCCCAATCCGACTTCTTCCGCACCAACGAAAATGCCTGGCCAAAGCTGGCTTTCACGGATAAAGAGATTCTTCAACAATTTCGCAGGAATACCTGTGTCAGTAGCAACCAGCAGGATCTCGTCGTCAAACTGATTCTGCCAGGCAATGGCAGCATTGGCAGCCATTTCCATTCCGCATCGATTGGCGATATTTCCGGTAATTAATCCACCGCCCGTACAATTGCTCGCATCCACCATACCGTTCTGAATCAGCATGGCAGAAAGAAAATAGAGGGATTGAGTCGAATTAAGATCTACAGCATCTTCTGGTGTATCCAGCCAATCAGGTGGCCCGCTAACTTCTGGGAAGACCTGCCAGATGGAAGCACACGACGAAATTTTCTCACCCCTCCATTGCGAAGAGAGAACTTCAATGGAATACACCAGAGTCGGGCTTTCGCCTTCTGCCAGTTTCTTTTCAACCGGGATGACCCTGACCAGAGCAGTATACTCGTCAGTGGTATCGCCACTGAGCGAAACACCCCAGAACGTGAGCTCAACTCCTTTCTCGTCAGTGGGTGAAATGGAAAGCTCGCAAGTATTACCAGAACATGAAAATGACTCGCCATCCAGTTCGCCTTCAATGCTGACCACTCTCTGGTATTGAGGGTTGTCTTCACTCATGAGTTTAATGGCTGGGATTCCCCGGCAATACCCTCCTCCCTCATTAACACAACTTGGAGGATCAAGCCATATTGGCGGCATGGGCAATGCTGCAGCGGGTTCCTTTGGTGCGATCTGTGTACCGATCAATTGCAAATACACCTCACGGCATGCCTCTCCTTCGGTCGCGGCACATTCTGAAGATATGAGCCATTTTTCTTGCAGCGCTGCGCCGCAGAAATTTAATATTTCACTCGGAGTGGGAATTCCCTCATGTTTTACAGTAATTTCACAGGCTATGGACTGGTCGATCGAATAAAACATCCACCAGGTATATTGCGTGATCGTGCCCGGTGTCGTTGTGGCGGTCGTTTGAATGAACGATTTGCTTTCAGCAGAGACAGATTGTATTCGATTAAATTCAACAACACCTGCCGTTAAAAGAATGGCAAGCCCAACCTTAACGACCGATGTCCACAATTTCTTCAAGACCATTCCCCGATCAATTCACACAACTGATGATCATGCGAGTAACTGATCGAACCACAGAACTACAATGTAATGACCCGGTTAGACAACAAGGCCAGAATTTGAATGCTTACCAGATGATGACTCCCACTATGACAGGTAAATTTATTGTATAACAAGAAGACTTTTTTTCAAGCAAACAATCATTGGTGCTAACAAAAAACGATCTGTATAAAACCATCGATTTCAAAACAGCAATGGTGAAAAGACGCTACTTAATCGTTAGCGTCTCTGTCAATGGTGTAAATTCATTGTGTGGAATCTTTAAGGTTCAAGGGTGTCAATGAACAGGCGCCAGAGTAAATGGCATGACCTCAGCCATCATCAAGGGTTGCGGCCCATACAATA
>Ga0208826_1000840_pt1 | contig 29295 bp, 24 predicted proteins | sample AD_UKC115_MetaG_FD_184451 | JGI IMG/M metagenome (GOLD analysis project Ga0208826, IMG submission 184451) | Active sludge microbial communities of municipal wastewater-treating anaerobic digesters from Hong Kong - AD_UKC115_MetaG (SPAdes)... | ecosystem: Engineered > Bioreactor > Anaerobic >...
GACGATGGCCACGTTCTCGCGCGCGGTGAGGCTGGGAATGAGGTTGTAGAACTGGAACACGAAGCCGACGTGCTCGCGGCGGAAGCGAGTCAACGCGGCATCGTCGGCGCCGCTGAGGTGGTGGCCCTCGTACCAGACCTCACCCGCGCTGGGCGTGTCCAGCCCGCCGAGGATGTTCAGCAGGGTGGACTTGCCGCTGCCGGAAGGCCCCAGCAGCACGACGAACTCGCCGCGCAGCAGATCCAGGTCCACGCCGCGCAGCGCCGCCACCTCCACCTCGCCCATGCGGTAGACCTTGGTCACGCCGCGGGCGCGGAACACGGCATCGCCGGGCGCGGTGGCGGCCATGCTCACTCGCGCGCCAGCGCCTCGACCGTGGCGCGATAGCGCGCAGCAATGCGCTCGGCGTCGCGGTGGCGTCCGTCGCGTACCACCCACGCGCCTGCAACCATCACGTCGCGCACCAGGTTGCGGTTGCCGGAAAAGAGAAAGCTGTCGAGCAAATGCGCGGCATCGCGCCCGGCCAGCTGCGGCGCGGCGGCGTCGAGCACAAGCAGATCGGCGCGCGCCGCGGCGCTGTCCACTTCGGCCTCGTCGATGGCGCCCAGCACGGCGCCGGCCGCCTGCGCGCCGCCGTAGAGGGCATCGCCCCAGAGGGTCTCGCCGACGCTGGCACTGGACTCGCTCACGGCGATGTTGCGGTGGCGCGCGAGCAGGCGCTGGCCGTATTCCAGCCAGCGCAGCTCCTCCACCGGGGAGACGGAGATGTGACTGTCCGAGCCGATGCCGAACACGCCGCCCGCGTCGAGATAGGCCTTCAACGGAAACAGGCCGTCGCCGAGATTGGCCTCGGTGGTCGGGCACAGCCCCGCCACCGCGCCGCTGTCGGCGAGACGTCGCACCTCACCCTCGGACAGGTGCGTGGCGTGCACCAGGGTCCAGCGTGCGTCGACCGGGGCGTGGTCGAGCAGCCAATCGACCGGACGCGCGCCGCGCAGGGCCAGGCAGTCCTGCACCTCGCCGAGCTGCTCGGCGATGTGGATGTGGATGGGGGCATCGTCCACCAGGCCCGAGCCCATCACGGCCGTCAGCGCCTCGGGCGGCACCGCACGCAGCGAGTGCAGGGCCACGCCGACGCGAAGAGTGGACGTCTCCATTCCCTGCAAGCGCCGCACGAGATCAAGGTAGGCATCGAGGCGGTGGCCGAAGCGGCGCTGGCGCTCGGACAGCGCGCGCCCGTCGAAGCCGCCGGTGAGGTAGAGCGTGGGCAGCAGGGTGAGGCCGATGCCGGCCTCCTGCGCCGCCTCGACCAGGGCCAGCGACATCGCCGCGGCATCGGCGTAGGCCGTGCCGTCGGGGCGATGGTGCAGGTAGTGGAATTCGCAGACCTGGGTGTAGCCGGCCTCCAGCATCTCGACGTAGAGCTGCGCGGCAATGGCGCGCAATTCGTCCGGCCCGATGCGGCCGGCGAAGGCGTACATCACCTCGCGCCAGGTCCAGAAGCTGTCCTCCCTGGCGGCGGCGCCGGGGCTGCGGCGCTCGGCGAGGCCGGCCATGGCGCGCTGGAAGGCGTGGGAGTGCAGGTTGACCATGCCCGGCAGCACCCAGTGCCCGAGCGGCACGGCATCGCCGTCCGCCTCGCCCGGCCGTACGCGCGCAAAGCGGCCCTCGACGATGCCGATGTCCACCGCCTCCTCCCAGCCCTGGGGCAACCAGGCGTGCGCGGCGGCGAGGCGTGCAGACGACATGCGGACTCCGGAACAGACGGCGACGCGCAAGGCTAGCGCCCGCTGCCGGCCCGCGCCAGCGCATTTGGCAGCGCCGCGCCGCGCCGCGACAATACCGTGCATGAGCGACCCAGATCCCAGCCTGCGGGACGCCGCCAGCGCGTCCGCCGACTCGCTCCATTGGCTGGCGCCCTGGCGCCGGCGCCTACTGTTCTGGAGCGGCGCCGTGCTGGTGGGCCTGCTCGCGGTGGGCTTCGCCAAGGGCAGCGACCTGGCCTTCCGCCTGTTCGAGCGCGTGCGCGGCCACGGCCTCGCCTGGCCGCTGCTGCTGACGCCCGCCACCTTCGCCCTGCTCGCCTGGCTCACCAACGGGGCGCTGCGCGCCACGCGCGGCTCGGGGATTCCGCAGGCGATGGCAGCGCTGCAGGTCGAGGACGCGGGCTTCCGCGCCCGCCTGCTCTCGCTGCGCGTGGCCGCCGGCAAGATGGCGCTGACCCTGACGGCCCTGCTCGGCGGTGCCTCGGTGGGACGCGAAGGACCCACGGTGCACGTCGGCGCCGGCGTGATGTATTCGCTGGCGCGGCGCTTCGGCTTCGCCGACGCGGCCGGTGCGAGCCGCTTCGTGCTGGCCGGAGGCGCCGCGGGCATCGCTGCCGCCTTCAACACGCCCCTGGCCGGCGTGGTCTTCGCCATCGAGGAAATGGCCGGCGCCTACGAACACCGCATGAGCGGCATCCTGCTCAGCGCGGTGATCGTCGCCGGCGTGGTCTCCCTGGGACTGGTTGGCAACTATGCCTACTTCGGCACGGTGCAGGCGGCGCTGCCGCTGGGACGCGGCTGGCTCGCCGTGCTGCTGGCCGGCGCCATCGGCGGACTCGCCGGCGGCGTGTTTGCCCGCACCATCCTGCTGGCCGGACGCAACCCGCTGTCGGCGCGCCTGCTTGCCCTGCGCAAACGCTGGCCGATCGCCTTCGCCGCCGCCTGCGGATTGGGCGTGGCAGTGATCCCGCTGCTGACGGGCTGCGACGTGCACGGCACGGGCTATGCCCAGGCGCGCGCCATTCTGCAGGACGACGGCGGCGTCAGCACGGCCTTCGGTGCGGCCAAGTTCCTCGCCAACATCCTGTCCTACTGGGCCGGCATCCCCGGCGGCATTTTCTCGCCGGCGCTGGCCGTCGGCGCGGGCCTGGGACAATGGCTGCAGACGCTGTTGCCGGCAGGCGACGCCGCGGCCGTGACCCTGCTCGCCATGTGCGCCTATCTCTCCGGCGTGACGCAGGCACCGCTCACGGCGGCGGTGATCTGCATGGAGCTCACTGCCAACCACGCCCTGGTGCTGCCGGTGCTCGCCACCAGCCTGATCGCCCGCGCCAGCTCGGGACTGGTATGCCAGACACCGGTCTACCGCGCCTTTGCCCAACACCTGTGCGACGACTTCGCCGCGCAGTCCACCGCCCCGCACAAGGGATCCAACGCATGAACGCGCCCCCCTGGGACCTGCTGTTGCTGGACTGCCGCCTGGCCACCCTCGCCGAGGGCACCCTGCCCTACGGCGCCGTGCACCGGGCCGCCCTCGGCATTGCCGGCAACCGCATCGCCTACGCCGGCGCGATGGCCGATCTGCAGGGCGCGCCCGAGCGCCTCGCGGCGCGCGTGGAAACGTTGGACAACGCCTGGGTCACGCCGGGCCTGGTCGACTGCCACACCCACCTGGTGTTCGGCGGCGACCGCGCCGAGGAATTCGAGCAGCGCCTGGGCGGCGCCAGCTACGAGGACATCGCCCGTGCCGGCGGCGGCATCGCCTCCAGCGTGCGCCGCACGCGCGCCGCCAGCGAGGAGGCCCTGCTGCGCCAATCCCTGCCGCGCGCCCGCGCCCTGCTGCGCGACGGCGTGACCACGCTGGAGATCAAGTCCGGCTACGGTCTCGATCGCGAGCACGAGGCCAAGATGCTGCGCGTGGCGCAGGAAATCGGCGCGGAACTGGGCCTGGACGTGCGCCGCACCTTCCTCGGCGCGCACGCCGTGCCGGCGGAGTTCGCCGGCCGCCAGGCCGACTACGTCGACGAGGTGTGCATCCACATGCTGCCGACACTGGCGCGGGAGGGGCTGGTCGATGCCGTCGACGCCTTCTGCGAGAAGATCGCCTTCACCCCGAGCGAGACGCGGCGCGTGTTCGAAACCGCGCGCGGCCTGGGACTGCCGGTGAAGCTGCATGCCGACCAGCTCTCCGACCTCGGCGGCGCGGCCCTGGCGGCGGAGTTCGGCGCGCTCTCCGCCGACCATCTCGAATACACCGACGAGGCGGGCGTGCGTGCCATGGCGCAGGCCGGCACGGTCGCGGTGCTGCTGCCCGCCGCCTTCTACGCCCTGCGCGAGACGCGCGTGCCGCCGATCGAGTCATTCCGCCGCCACGGCGTGCCCATGGCCGTGGCCAGCGACCTCAATCCCGGCACCTCGCCCATCCTGTCCCTGCGCCTGGCCATGAATCTGGCCTGCACTCTGTTCCGGCTCACGCCCGAGGAAGCGCTGCGTGGCGCCACGGTACACGCGGCGCGGGCGCTGGGCCTCAACGACCGCGGCACGCTGCAGGCGGGGCGCCGCGCCGACTTCGTGGTGTGGGACATCGACCACCCGGCCGAGCTGTGCTACTGGATCGGCGGCGCGCTCACGCGCGCTGTCTACGCCGCTGGCCGCCGCGTGCACGCGATCTGAGCAGCCGGCCCGCCCGGCGCCCGCCGCTGCGCCGCGCGGCAAGAAAAAACCCCGCCAAGGCGGGGTCTTTTCTCGACAGCATCGCCGCCCGCTGCGGGGCGCGGCGCGGTGTGGGCCTCAGGCGGCCGGCTTCTTGGCCGGCGCCTTCTTCGCGGCCGCAGGGGCCGCCTTCTTCACCGCCGGCTTGGCCACGGTCTTGGTGGCGGCGACGGTCTTGGCGGAATGCGGACGCGCGATGCCGTAGCTGCCGGCGTAGCGCTTGCCCTTGGCGGTTCTCTTGTCGCCCTTGCCCATGGCGTTACCTCGATACGTGATGGATACGAAAACGGCCGGGCAGGATAGCAGCGCAGGCGGAAAGCGCAAGGGCGGGGCCGGCGGACGCCGCCCTGCTCAATGGTGGTGGTGGTGGGAGTGGGGGCCGCCCGCGTGCCGGCCGTGCGCGGCCTCGCGCGAGCCGGCGGCCCCGCGCCGCGGCGCGGGGCAGCCCGGCTCGGCACAGCCGGCGCCGTCCACCTGCACCGTGACGTGGTCGATGTCGTGGCGCTCGTGCAGCACACGGCGCAGTTCGGCGATCACGGCATCCGGCTGCGCCCCGGGCGCGACCTGGGCGTGCAGGGTAGCCATGCGGCTGCCCCCGGCCAGCTGCCACACGTGCACATGGTGGACGTTGCGCACGTCGCCCACCTCGGCCTCGAGCAGCGCAGGCAGGCGTTCGATCTCCAGACCCTCGGGCACGCCCTCGAGCAGGATGTGGGCGGACCGCCGCAGCAGGTGCCAGGCACTGTTGAGAATCAGCACGGAGACGAACACCGACACCAGCGGGTCGGCCCAGCTCCAGCCCAGATAGCGCACGAGCAGGGCCGCCGCGACGGCACCGAGCGACCCGAGCAGGTCGCCCAGCACGTGCAGGCGCGCGCCGGCCGTGTTGACGTCGTCGTGGTCGTGCCCACCGAGCACCTGCAGCACCAGGGCGTTCACCAGCAGGCCCGCCAGCGCCACGCCGAGCATCACGCCGCTCAGGATGGCGCTGGGCTGGAAGAAGCGCAGCACGGCCTCGAAGGCGATCCAGGCCACCAGGACGAACTGCGCCAGCGCATTGGTGTAGCCGACCAGCACTTCCAGGCGCGCATAGCCGAAGCTGCGGCGCGCATCCGCCGGCCGCCGCGCGTAGTGCGCACCGAGCCAGGCGAACAGCAGGGCCAGGGCGTCCACCAGCATGTGACCGGCGTCGGCCAGCAGGGCCAGCGAGCCCGACACGATGCCGCCCGCCGCCTCCGCGACGAGGGTGATGGCGGTGAGGCCGAAGGCCAGCAGCAGCCGGCGCTCGCGCCGACCGTCGCCGGCGCGCGGGTGGTGGTGATGGTGATGGTGCTCGTCCGTGTAGGGATCGGGCAGGGAGGGGGAATTGGGCGAAGTCATGCCCGGATGCTAGGAAGACCGGCCGCGGTTACACAATCACCGCCGCCGCGGCCTCGCCTCAGGCGGCCTCAGCCCAGATGGCGGCAGCGGGCGTCGTGCACGTGGCCCAGCCGCAGATTGGTCAGGTGTGCCAGCGACAGCAGCACACCACCGGCGCTCACCAGCAGGGCGTGCCACAGGGGCGCGCTGCCGCTGTCCAGCCCTATGCCGCCGAGCAGCAGGCCCACGCCGGGCAGCAGCAGGGCCAGCGCGCGCCGATCGCCGTGGCGTCGCAGGCCCAGCCCGATCGTCAGGCTGCCCAGGCTGCAGGCGAACAGCACGAAGGCGCGTTCGACCGCATGGTTGGCGAGAAAGCCCAGGCCCAGGGCGGGGAGCAGCGCGACGACGAAGGGCAGCACGGCGCAGTGCAGCGCGCACAGGAAGGACGCCGTCGCACCGAAGCGGTCGGCGCAGGCGACGAGCACTTCGCGCAGGCGGGACGTCGTTTCGGCGGGGGCGGTGCGGTCGTTCACGGGCGGCCTGTCGGTGACTGCAAGGCGGCGCGGGCGAACCCGCGCTTTCGTTACATTGTAACCACATCGGCCCGTGAAGGCAGCGCGCGGCCGGCGCCTCCGCGCCAATCGCCGTGCGTCCCGTTCAGCTGCGCGCGCAGCGCGCGCACAGGCCGTGCACTTCCAGCGTCTGTGCGCGCGGCCGGAAACCGCGCTCGTGCGCCTGCGCTCCGAGGAGCTTCGCCACGCGGTCATCGCAGATTTCCTCCGCGCTGGCGCAGGCGTCGCAGATCAGGAAGGGAACCTGGTGAGCCTCCTCCGGGTGGTGGCAGGAGACGTAGGCATTGATGGATTCCAGCTTGTGGATGAAGCCGTGCTCGAGCAGGAAATCCAGCGCCCGATACACCGTCGGCGGCGCTGCACCGGCGCGGTCGTCCTTGAGACGGTCGAGCAGGTCGTAGGCCTTGACCGGCTTTGCGCTGGCCGCCACCAGACGCAACACCGTCAGGCGCAACGGCGTGAGGCGCAGCCCGCGCGCGGCGCAGGCGGCGGCCACGGCATCCACGAAGGCCTGGGCGTCGTGACGGTGGCGATGGGCGTGCGGGGTCGAGGTGGCGGCGGGCATGGCGAACTCGGAATGGCCGCGTGCAGTGTAGCCAGCGCGGCGACGCGTTTCAGTGCGGCGCGGTCAGCGCCGCGGCACAACGACCACAGCGTAGGGCGTCCGCCGGGTTGGCAGCGCCGCAGGCGGCACAGGCCCTCGGCGGGCGCACGGCCATCCAGGCAACGATCCAGCCGACCGGCCCCAGCGCCGTGCCCAGCAGCAAGCCCTTCCACACGGCGCCGCGGTAGTGGCCGATGAGGCCGCCGACCGCCGCGCAGGCGAGCGTCAGCCAGAGCAGGCCCCACCAGTCCACCAGGCCCATCAGGCGCCAGAACAGCTGCCACGCCGCGTCGGGATCGGCGAGATCGATGCCCTCCAGCAGTTGCCGCAGCAGGGCGTCCACGCGGCGGAATCAGGCGCCGGCGCGGGCCAAGGCGTCGTCGATGCGCCGCAGGGCGCGCTCGCGCCCGACCAGATACACGGTGTGATCGATGGACGGCGATACCTGGGTCCCGGTCATGGCCACGCGCAGCGGCTGCGCTACCTTGCCCATGCCCTCGCCGATGGCCGCAGCGGCAGCCTCGATGGCGCGGTGCACCGCCTCGACCGTCCACTCCGCCAGACCTTCCAGCTGTACGCGCGCCGCGCGCAGCGCGGGCACGGCGGTGGCAGCCTTCAGGTGCTTGGCCACGGCCGCCTCGTCCCAGTGCTCGATCGGGCCGTACCACAGGCGCGCCTTCTGCGCCATTTCCTTCAGCGTCTGCGCGCGCTCGCGCAGGGCCACGACCACGTCGACCGCGGCCGGGCCGGACTCGGGATCGAGCCCGGCAGCGCGCAGATGCCACTCCAGATGCGCGGCGACGGCCTCGGGCGGATCGTTCTTGAGGTACTGCTGGTTGAGCCAGGAGAGCTTTTCCAGGTCGAAGCGGGCGGCCGAGTGGTTCACGTCGGCCACATCGAACAGCTCGACCATCTGCGCGAGCGAGAAGATCTCCTGATCGCCGTGGGACCAGCCCAGGCGCACGAGGTAGTTCAGCAACGCGTGCGGCAGGAAGCCGTCGTCGCGGTACTGCATGACGCTGACGGCGCCGTGGCGCTTGGACAGCTTCTGTCCGTCGGGACCGAGGATCATGGGCAGGTGGGCGAAACTCGGCACGGCCGCGCCGAGCGCCTGGTAGAGGTTGATCTGGCGCGGGGTGTTGTTGACGTGGTCGTCGCCGCGGATCACGTCGGTGATCTTCATGTCGATGTCGTCCACCACCACGGCGAAGTTGTAGGTGGGGAAGCCATCGGAGCGGAACAGCACGAGGTCGTCGAGTTCCGCGTTGCTCCACTCGATGCGTCCCTTCACTTTGTCGTGGAACACTACGCTGCCGCCGTCCGGGTTGCGGAATCGGATGACGGGGGTCACACCCGCCACGGCCTGGGCGCCGTGGCGACAGTGTCCGTCGTAGCGCGGCTTGAGACCCTGCGCCATCTGCTCCTCGCGCAGCTTCTCCAGGCGCTCCTTCGAGCACCAGCAGTGGTAGGCCTTGCCGGCGCGCAGCAGGTCCTCCGCCACCTGGCGGTAGCGGTCCATGCGCAGCGTCTGGTAGTACGGGCCCTCGTCATGCGCCAGACCGAGCCAGCGCATGCCATCCAGAATGGCCTGGACTGCCTCCTGCGTGGAGCGCTCGCGATCGGTGTCCTCGATGCGCAGGATGAACTCGCCGCCGCGGTGGCGCGCCTCCAGCCAGCAGTACAGCGCGGTACGGGCACCGCCGATGTGCAGGTAACCGGTGGGACTGGGAGCGAAACGGGTGCGGACGGTCATCGGGGCCGACGAAAAAGACGGGGCCGCATATGGTAACAAATGCCGTCCCCGTCCCCTGCCCGCTCGCCACCCGCATGTCCGACACCTCTCTCCGGCTCGACCTCAGCCGCGACGCGCAGGACGCGCAGCGCCTGCGCGCCCGCCTGCGCGTGTCCCGACCGGACTGGATCGGCCGCGCGGCGAGCGTCGACTTCGTGCTGCGCGTGGTCGTCTCGCGCGGCGGTGGCATCGATCGCGAGTCCAATCTCGGCCGGGTGGACCTGCGTCTGCACGCCGCGGAGGTGGAGTTCATGCCGCCGGCGGCCGTTGCCACCGCTTACAGCCATCGCGGCCGCGACATCGACTGCCGCATCGAGGCACGTGTACGCATCGACGACGCCGTGGTCTTCGATTCGCGCCGGAGCCTGGTGTGCGACCTGCCCCTCGCGCGCACCGCCGTCGAGGCCGACGCACCGCGACAGGTCGACCCGCCCGACCAGTTCCGCCTGCGCGACAACCTGCGCGCCATCGCGCCCTGGCGCCGCGCGGTGGTCTACCTGCTGCTCGCCCTGGGCGCACTCATGGCTGGCGCCAATGCGCTGATCGGAATGCACGACCAGTTCGTGCCCGACGGCGCGGTGCTGCTCTACGACCACGTGGGCAGCAAGGGCAAGTCGGAATCGCCCCTGCTCAAGGCCCTGCTCGGTTCAGGCGGCGTGGGCCTGGGCGCGTGGCTGGCGATCCGGGCGCAGCTGCGCCGCTACATGCGCCTGTCGCTGCGGCCCGGCACACGCCTGCCGCGCCGCGGCGAGCGGCTGCACCTGCAGGACATTCTGCGCGGCAGCGCGCGCGTGCCGCTCGACGATTTCCGCGTGCGGGTGGTGGCGTGGAACGAGGAGTGCGGCCAGTACCGCGAGCGCGACAGCAAGAACCGCCAGACCACACGCAGCTTCCGCACCCCCTGCCGCGCCGTCGTGCTGTATGACCGCCGCATCGACTTCCTGCCGGCCGGTGCGCCGGTCGAACGCTACGTCGCCGGCGAGCTGGACCTGGAGCGGCTCTACAGCGCACTGCTGCCGCCGCTCCTGGCCGGCCCCAGCCATGGCATCAACCTGCGCTGGGAAGTGCAGCTGCTGCATCCGACTCTGATCGACCAGGAACTGGAAGGGCCGGGCGAAGGCCTCGTTGCCGCGGACTTCCGGCGCTGACGCCGACGCCACCGCTGCCGCGGTGGCGCACGGCGGTGGCGCGCGGTGTGCGCCTACTTCACGTGCACGGTGATGCGCTCGGACAGCAGCGGCGGGTCGAACACGCGGTGGCTGGCGTCTCCCAGCACCAGTTGCAGGGTGTGGTCGCCGGACGGCAGGGCAAGCATGGTCTCGGTCTGGCCGCTGCCGAAATGCAGGTGGTGCGGATCGTTCGGAATGGCCTCGCCCGCCTTGGGGGCCTCCTTCACGTCGATCAACAGGTGGTGGTGGCCGGTGCCTTCACGCAGCGTGCCGGCCGGTGCCACGCCCATGCCGCGCAGGCCGAACTTGACCGCGAACACGCGCTCCACCGTGGCGCCGCCGGCCGGTGCGATGAAGTAGAGCTCGCTGCCGGCCGCGGCCTGCGTCGGGGCCTCGGCGGCTGTTGCTGCCGACCCCACCGGAGCCTTGGCGGCGGGCGCTTCTGCGGGCCCGGCAGCAGCGGCAGCGGCGGCCAGCCCCAGCATCACGGCAGGCAGCAGGGAAATGGCTTTCATGGGGACTCTCCTCTCACGGGGTGGAAACGCGATCATACGTGCCGAGCGCGGCGCGCCGGTGCCTTGCACCCGGGCCGTTCGTCCCCAGTTCAGGCCCTCTCTCCGACCCGGTGCTCCCGCCATGGTTCCCGGCGACACCCCGCAGCGTTCCCCCGCGGCCGTCCTGCGCCTGCTCTGGCCCTACGTCTGGCGCTACCGCTGGCGCGTGGGCCTGGCCCTCGGCCTGCTGGTCGCGGGCAAGCTGGCCACGGTGGCCGTACCGATCCTGCTCAAGCAGCTGGTGGACGCGCTGGACCTGGCGCCCCGCCCCTTGCTGGTGCCCGTGCTGTTGCTGCTCGCCTACGGCGCCCTGCGCCTGGCGGCATCGCTGTTCCAGGAGCTGCGCACGATCGTCTTCGCCCGCGTCATGGCGCGTACCGCGCGCTCGATCACGCTCCGGGTGTTCGAACACCTGCACGCCCTGTCGCTGCGCTTCCACCTCGACCGCCGCACCGGTGGCGTGTCGCGCGACGTCGAGCGCGGCATGGGCGCCACCTCGGACCTGCTGGACTGGACCATCTACACCATCCTGCCGACACTGCTGGAGATCGTGGTCGTGTGCGCCCTGCTGGTCACGCGCTACGACTGGACCTTCGCCGCCATCACTCTGGCCACCCTGGCGGGCTACATCGCCTTCACCTTCTCCATCACCGAATGGCGCTTGCGCTACTACCGCGCCGCCAACGAGGCCGACACCGAAGCCAACGCGCGCAACGTCGATTCGCTGCTCAATTACGAGACGGTGAAGTACTTCAATAACGAGCGGCACGAGCTGGCGCGCTTCGACGCCAGCCTGGTCAAGTACGAGGACGCCTCGGTAAAGAGCCTGAAGACCCTGGCCGTGCTCAACGTGGGCCAGTCGGGCATCGTCGCCGTGGGCCTGACCCTGCTGCTGTGGCGCGCCGCCGCCGGCGTCGCGGCGGGCACCATGAGCCTGGGCGACCTGGTGCTGGTGAACGCCTTCCTGATCCAGCTGTCGATCCCGCTCAACTACCTCGGCATGGTGTATCGCGAGGTCAAGCAGGCCTTCACCAACATCGAGCGCATGTTCGTGCTGCTGGACGAGCCGCGCGACGTGCGCGACGCGCCGGGCGCCGCGCCGCTCGCCCTGGCCGGCGGCGAGGTGCGCTTCGAGCGCGTCGGCTTCCACTACGACCCCGCGCGCGAGATCCTGCGCGAGGTGGACTTCGTCATCCCGGCTGGGCACACCGTGGCCGTGGTCGGCAGCACCGGCGCTGGCAAGTCCACCCTGGCGCGCCTGCTCTACCGCTTCTACGACGTGACCGCCGGCGCCATCCGCATCGACGGCCAGGACCTGCGCGCGGTGACGCAGGACTCGCTGCGTGCGGCCATCGGCGTGGTGCCGCAGGACACGGTCCTGTTCAACGACACGATCTACTACAACATCGCCTACGGCCGCCCCGAGGCCACCCGCGAAGAGGTGGTCGCCGCGGCGCGTGCGGCGCACATCCACGACTTCATCGAGCGCCTGCCGCAGGGCTACGACACCAGCGTGGGCGAGCGCGGGCTGAAGCTGTCCGGCGGCGAGAAGCAGCGCGTGGCCATCGCGCGGACCCTGCTCAAGCGGCCGGCGATCCTGGTGTTCGACGAGGCCACCAGCGCGCTGGACACGCGCACGGAAAAGACCATCCAGGCCGAACTGGCCGAGATCGCGCGCGAGCGCACCACCCTGGTGATCGCCCACCGGCTATCGACCATCGTCGATGCCGACCAGATCCTGGTCATGGAGCACGGCCGCATCGTCGAGCGCGGGCGGCATGCGCAGCTGCTTGCGCTCGGCGGCCGCTACGCCGCCCTGTGGGCATTGCAGCAGCGCGAGGCGCCGGAGGGCGCGGCGAGCGCCACGCTCGCCGTCGAGGCCTGAAAGTCACGCTGCGGCGCCAGTTGACGCCCTGCGCGCGCTGCGGACAATGCGCGCGGATGGGGAATGGCGCCCGGGTTGCCCGGTCCGCGCTCTCCGGCGCCACACACAGGGGAAGCGCAAGATGGCCAACAAGATCGCCCTCGCCGACGCGAGCGCCGCCGACGAGACCGAGTTCCGCACGCTGCTGGCGCAGGTGGCGCCGCGCCTGGGGCGGCGCTGGGAGATGGCGCCGATCGGCGACGCTGACCTCGTGGTGGTGGACGTCGACTCGGTGTTCGGCCACATGACCTGGCTGAAGGTGATGAACCTCGGCAAGACAGCCGCCGTGTTCTCCGAGCACGCCGGCGCCAATGACACCGACCTCGTGCTGCGCAAGCCGCTCACTGCGCAGGGCATCATCGACCTGATCGCCAGCTTCCACGGTGACGCGACGCCGGTCGTCGCCCCCGCCGCCGCGCCGACCCCGGCGCCCGCCCCAGTGCCGGCGCCGGCCGCCGCGGCGCCCCCGCCGCGACCCACGCCACCGCCGCCGGCCGCCGTCGCGCCACGCCCCACGCCGCCCCCCACACCGGCCCCTGTACCGGCACCGGCAGCCACCGCGCCGGCCGCGGCCGAGGCAGCGCCCGTGACCGCACCACCGCGGGACAGCAGCCTGATCGACTTCCTCACCGGCAGCGCTCTGCTGGCGCCCGTGCGCCTGAGCAGCGAGGGCGCCCCCGACGTGATCCTCGACCCGAAGTCGCAGAGCTACCACTGCTCGGGCACGGGCCTGCGCGCGCTGGCGCCGCATTGCACGCGCAAGCTCAAGGCCGAGGACTTCCAGGCCATCACCAGCGCCGACCTCGACAAGGCACGCATCGGTGCGCCACCGCAACCTTATGCACGCCTGCTCTGGTTCGCCGTGCTGAGCGCCTCGCGCGGCCACCTGCTGCCGGAACTCGCGGCGACGGCCCGCTACAAGTTGGGCAAATGGCCGCAGATCGAACGTGAGTTTCCCAAGCACTTCCGCATCGCCACGGTGATGATGAAGCAACTCGCCACGCTGAACGAGATCGCCGACGCCGCCGCCTCGCCGCTGCCGGACGTGATCGACTTCGTCAACGCCTACCACGCCATCGGTTTCGTCGAGAACGACGCAGTCCGGCCGGCCGATCCCGCCACCGCCGAAGCGGCCAAGGGCGGGATGCTGTCGCGCCTGCGCAATCCCTTCGCGCGCTGAGCGGCACACCGGCGCCGGGGCGGCGCCGCCCCGGCACCCATCGCCGCTCCAGCTGCGAGGTGGCCCTCAGGGCGGCACGCGGTGGCGTTGCCACCCGGATCGCTCCCAGCGCGGTGACCATCCAGGGGCCGGGCCGACGGCAGCCCGCCCGGGCCTCGGGCGCGCAGCACCCGGACCGGCGCGTCGGACCTCGCCGCGAGCGTCGCTGCTGTCCGGGCAACCGCCCGCTGGAGCGTTCGCGACGGAGGGACAGCCGCGCGCGGAGCATCGCGGACGGCCCTTGGCTTCCGCTGCGCGCCCCAGCCGGCGCGTCACGGCCGCGTCATGCGCCGGTCACCGCGGTACAACACGCCGCCAGGATGCTGCATGCACCTACTGCGGAGCGCGTCGTGCACATCGCCCTGGTTACGGAGACCTATCCGCCCGAGGTCAACGGCGTAGCCCTGACCGTGCAGGCGCTGGCCCAGGGCCTGGCCGAGGCCGGCCACCGCGTGGAGGTGGTGCGCCCGCGCCAGCCCGGCGTGGCGGCGGAAGCCTCGGCGCGCATGGCCACGGTGACCGTGGCCGGCGCCGCCCTGCCGCGCTATCCGGGCCTGCGCTTCGGCCTGCCGGCCGGCGGCTTGCTGCGCCGGCGCTGGCGGCAGCAGCGTCCCGACGCCGTCTACGTCGCCACCGAGGGCCCCCTGGGCCTGTCCGCCCTGCGCGCGGCGCGACGGCTCGGCATCGCCGCCTGCACCGGCTTCCACACGCGCTTTGACGACTTCGTGCGCCACTACGGCGCGGGCTGGCTGACGCCCCTGGTCTTCGCCTGGCTGCGCCGCTTCCACGGGCGCGCCGACGCCACCCTGGTGCCCACCGACGAACTGCGCCAGTTCCTGCAATCGCACGGCTTCGGCCGCGTGCATCTGCTGCGTCGCGCCGTGGACACCCAACTGTTCCACCCGGGGCGCCGCGACCCGCACCTGCGCGCGCAGTGGCAGGCCACGGCCGATACGCCGGTCGTGGTGTACGTGGGGCGCATCGCCCCAGAAAAGAACCTCGACCTGGCCGTGCGCGCCTTCCGCGCCATCCAGCGCGAACAGCCGGGCGCGCGCTACGTGTGGGTGGGCGATGGTCCGGCCCGCGCAGCGCTGCAGGCAGCCCATCCGGACTTCCTGTTCGTCGGCACACAGCACGGCGAGGCCCTCGCACGGCACTACGCCAGCGCCGACCTGTTCCTCTTTCCCAGCCTCACCGAGACCTTCGGCAACGTCACGCTCGAGGCCATGGCCTGCGGCCTGGCCACCGTGGCCTACGACTACGGCGCAGCGCGCGAGCACATCGACGACGGCATCAGCGGCCGCCGCATCGCGCGCGACGACGCCGACGGTTTCGTGCTTGCCGCGCGCCAGCTCGCGCGTGAGCCGCACCTGCGCGCCGCGCTGGGCGGCGCGGCCCGCGACGCGGTGCTGCCGCTGCAGCCGCCCTCGGTCATCACCGCCTTTGCCCACCTGCTCGAGCAACTGCGCCAGGAGAAACGCCATGACCACCCTGCCGCTCTGGCATCGACTTGAACTGCGCAGCGGCGAGGCGCGCCTGTGCCGGCACGCCAACCGCTGGGGCGGGCACCGCGCCATCGGACGCTTCTTCGGCGGGGTGAGTCGCCTCGGCGACGGCGTCTTCTGGTATGCACTCATGACCCTGTTCGCCCTGCTGGGCGGACTGCGCGGGGTGCAGGCGGCGCTGCACATGGCCGCCACGGGGCTGCTGGCGCTGGCGCTCTATCGCGCGCTCAAGCGCTGGACGCGCCGGCCGCGTCCGTTCCGCCGCCACGCCGGCATCATTGCCCACGTGCCGCCGCTGGACGAGTTCAGCTTTCCCTCCGGCCACACCCTGCACGCGGTCAGCTTCAGCCTGGTGGCGGTCGCCTACTGCCCGCCCCTGGTCGTACTGCTGCTGCCCTTTACTCTGCTTGTCGCCGCCTCGCGCGTGGTGCTGGGCCTGCACTACCCCAGCGACGTGCTCGCCGCCAGCGCCCTCGGCACGGGCCTGGCATCGCTCTCGCTGTGGTGCGTGGGCGGTGTGAGCCTGCTGGCCTGAGAAGGCCGTCCGACGCACCGGCGCGGATCCCGCGCATGCCCCTTGCCGGAGGGCTACAGTGCACCTTGACCCCGCGGGCTGCCCGCGCGGGCGGCGCGCGGAACGACATCGGCGCCATTGAATCCGATCACGACGGTGTCTTTGAGCACGCCTTCGACCGCTGCGGCGGGGACTCAGTCCGGCAGTACGCGGGCGCGCCGCACCGCGGGTCGCTCCTGGGCGGGCCAGTCGCGACGGTTGGCCACCTGGCCCGCACTCTCGGCCACGGCCAGCGCGCCGAAGTCGACGTCGACATGCAGCCAGGGCTCGCCCGGCGCGGCCTGCGCCACGACGCCGTCGTCCGGCAGACCGCGGTCGCTCGGTGCGTACAGCGCGGCGACGCCGGTGTTGCGATCCAGCGCCGGGCTCCAGGGCGCCTCACCGGCGGTCACCGCCTGGGCGACGAAGACCTGGCTCTCCAGCGCCCTGGCACGGCAGCCCAGGCGCACGCGCGTGGCGCCGGCGGCGGTATCGGTGCAGCTCGGCACCAGCAGCAGGCGCGCGCCGGCCTCCACCTGGGCGCGCGCGTACAGCGGGAACTCGCTGTCGTAGCACACGGCGATGCCGACGCGGCCGTGGACTGTATCCATGACGTGCAGCGCATCGCCGGCCTCGATCACGCCGGCGGCGCGCTCGAAGCCGGTCAGGGTGAGCTTGTCCTGGTGGCGCACGCCGCCGTCCGGGGCGAAGAAATAGGCGCGGTTGCGGTAGCGCTCGGCACCGACACGCAGCAGGAAGGTGCCGGCCAGCACGTACATGCCGTGCCGCCGCGCCGCCGCGGCGAACAGCGCGATCCAGGTCTCGTGCAGCGGCTGCAGCGCCTGCAGCGAACGCAGGAAGTCGCCTTGCACCGCGCCAGGAAACGCGGCCGCGAGTTCCAGGGCGAGATACTCGGGCAGCACGGCGATCTGCGCGCCCGCCGTGGCGGCCGCATCGAGCGCCGACGCCACGCGCGCGCCGAACTCTTCCACGCTGCGCGGCGCGCCCACCTGCCACTGGGCCAGGGCCAGGCGCAGGCTCACGCGCCGGCCTCCAGCGCACGCATCCAGAAGCGCAGGCGGTGCGTGCTGGGTGCCGACGCGCCACACTCGCGCCACTCCAGCACACAGAACATGTCCTCCTGGCGCACATAGCCGCGCTTGCTCCAGAAGGCCTCATTCCCGCGATGGTCTTGCGGTCGGCGCGGGTCGTCGGCGGCGCGCTCCACCGCGCAGAAGGCGGTCAGGCGGAAGCCGCCCAGACGCTGCGCCTGCGCCTCGCGCTCGTCAAAGAAGCGGTGGCCGAGACCGCGGCCGCGGTAGGCGTGCAGCAGCACCGACTCGCCGAAGTAGTACACCCGTTCCGGTTCGATGCCGCGCTCCAGGAACGGCGCCCGGAAGGCGTCGGTCTCATCGGCCAGCGGGATGGCGGTGGAGGCGCCCACCACACGGCCGCCGTCGAAGGCCAGCACGAACAGGCTGCGCGGCGAGCGGGCGTAGGTGGCGAGGTACTTCGCCTCGTAGGCAGCGTCGCCGTCGTAGAGGTAGGGCCAGTCGCGGAACACGGCGATGCGCAGGGCCGCCACGGCGTCCAGGTGGGGCGCCACGGCATCGCCGCTGAATGTCTGCACGTCCATGCGCAGCACTCTAGCCGGCGTGCCGTTGCGCTGCCAGCCGCCGCTCAGTGCAGGTGGCGCAGCCAGTGCACGCCGTGGGTGCCGAACCAGACCCAGAACAGCACCATGCCCAGGCGCCAGACCCGGCGCATGACCCGCGCGCCCTGCCAGGCCGCGAGTGCCACCAGGGCGGCGACCAGCCAGCGCGCGTCGAAGCTGAAGCGGCGTTCCATCGGAGGATCCCGGCAAGGCCTCGGATCGAGGCGAGGCCAGTGTCCGGCCGGGCGCGGCGACGCGGCAGGGTCAGCCGTCACCGCCGCGACTTGACGATTGTCACCGCGCCGGCGCCGGCGCGGCGCCGCGGGACGGCCTCGACGTCCCGCGGCGCGGTGTGGCACTGCAGGACTCAGGCCTTGGTGCGCGCAATCCAGTCGTCGACGACGCGCTCGAGCAGAGCCAGCGGCAGGGCGCCATGGGTGAGCACCTGGTTGTGGAACTGCTTGAGGTCGAACTTGTCGCCCAGCTCCTTCTTCGCCTTCTCGCGCAGTTCGAGGATCTTCAGCATGCCGGCCTTGTAGGCCAGCGCCTGGCCGGGCATGACGAAATAGCGCTCGATCTCCGCGGTGACGTCGCCCTCGGCCATGCCCGTGTTCTCCATCATGTAGGCGATGGCCTGCTCGCGCGTCCAGCGCTTGGCGTGGATGCCCGTATCCACCACCAGGCGCACGGCGCGCATCATCTCGTCGCGCAGGCGGCCGAGGTCGTCCAGCGGATCCTGCTCGAAGCCCAGCTCCCAGGCCAGGCGCTCGGCGTACAGGGCCCAGCCCTCGGCGAACGCGGTGAAGGGCAGCACGCGACGGAAGAAGGGCACGCCCTTGAGTTCCTGCGCGATGGTGATCTGGAAGTGATGACCGGGAATGCCCTCGTGGTAGGCCAAGGTGCGCATGGCGAACTTCGGTGTCTCGCCCGGGGTGCGCATGTTGGCGTAGAACACGCCGGGACGGCTGCCGTCGAAGGCGCCAGGCTCGTAGTAGGCGCCGGGCGCGGTCTTCTCGGCGAATTCCGGCACGGCCTTCACCTCCACGCCGAGCTTGGGGCGCACGTCGAAGGCGCTGCCGAGGTTGTTGTTCACCTCGTCGAGAATGGCCTGGTACTGCTTGAGCATCGCCGCCTTGCCCTCGGGCGTGTTCGGGTACTGCTGCGCGGGGTCGTGGGCGAGCTGCTGCACGCGCGCGCCGATGCTGCCTTCGGTAAGACCCTTGGCAACGAGAATCGCGTTCATCTGCTCGGTGATGCGCGCCACCTCGGCCAGGCCCAGCTCATGCAACTGGTCGGGGGTCATGTCGGTGGTGGTGTGCTGGCGCACGCACCAGGCGTAGTAGGCGTCGCCGTCGGGCAGGTGCCAGGCGCCGTAATTGTCCTGCGCCTTGGGCTTGAGCGCGACGAAGTAGTCGATGAGGGCGGTGTACGCCGGCTTGACCTTCTGCTCCACGGCCGTCTCGGCAGCGGCGAGCAGGCGCGCGCGCGTGGCCGCGTCCATCTTGTCCGCCGGGATCTTGTCCAGCTTCTCCTTGAAGCTGACGTAGAGCAGGTTCTCCTTGGCCGGCTTGGCGATGAAGCCCTGCATCTGCGCAATCACTTCCTCCACGGTGAACTGCGGCGGGATGACCCCCTTGCTCTCGCGTAGCTTGAGCTGCTCCAGCACCTGGGCCAGCTTGGGCGCGAAGGCGTTGAGGCGGGCGATGTAGTCCTCGGCCTCGCCGCTGGTGGTGACCTGGTGCACCTGGGCCATGAAGTTCGGCAGCGAGCTCTGCACGCCGAACATCTGGTTGACGGGGAAATCGTGGTTGCGGAAGCGGTCGCCCTCGACCTGGATGCGCAGGAAGTACTCCAGCGCGTCGTAGGACAGCTTGCCCTCCGCGTCCATGCCACTGGTGTCGTAGCTGTGCAGGGTGTCCAGCTCGCCGCGGATCATGTCGGCCATCTTCTGGTCGTGCGCGGGCGAGGCGTCGTCGAGCTTGTCGCCGTAGAAGTCCATCCAGCCGGGCAGGATGCGCATGCTCGAGAGCATTTCCGGGCTGTCGACGGCGAACTTGGCGAAGGTGCGCGTGTAGAACCAGTCGATGCGCGCCGGCTTGAAATACCAGACATGAGCAAAAAAGGCGCCGCCCAGCACCAGTACCAGCACGATCAGGCGCAGCAGCCACTTCAACAGGCGTTTCATGGACCATTCCCCGGGACGAAAGCCCGAGCATGGGGCCTGCCGGGCGGCGCCGCCCAGCGCCGGAAGTCACGACCGCGCCGGCAGCGGTCCCGGACTAGGCAATTGCACGAAGGGCGCCGAGGCGGGGGGCGCGCTAGCATGGCCCCGTGTCGAGCCGTCTGCCCTGCCGGCCGAGACCTACCGCAATGAGCCGCCGCCCGCGCCACGTCCTGCCGACCCTCGCCCTGCTGCTGGCCGCGGTCGCGCCCGCACCGCCGGCCGCCGCTCTGGATGCGCAGACGCCCTTCGGCGATTACGCGATCAACAACTGGTCGGTCGACGACGGCCTGCCGCAGCTGTCCATCCTGGCCATCGCCCAGGACCATACCGGCTACCTGTGGGTGAGCACGCAGAACGGCCTCGCCCGCTTCGACGGGCGGCGCTTTCAGGTGTTCGACCAGGCGCAGACGGGCATGGGCGCCACGGATGCCTCCGCCCTGCTGTGCGACAGCCGCGACCGGCTGTGGCTGGGATCGCCGAGCGGACTGGTGCGCTACGCCGATGGCGCCTTCCGCAGCTTTACTGCGGCCGACGGCACGCTGGTCGTGTCGGCCATCACCGAGACCGCCGACGGCCAGGTTCTCGTTGCCAGCTCGCGCGGAGTGCTGCGCGCCGAGGACGCCGGGCTGGTGCGCACCGGCATTCGCGATGCCGCGAGCTTCAGTCTGCTGGCGCAACCCCAGGACCTGTGGATCGGCGGCACCGGCCAGGTCGTGCGCCACCACCAGGGGGCGGACGAGGTGCTGGACCTGCCGGCGGAGGCGGCCAATGCGCGCGTCCGCGCCCTCGCCGGCCGCGCCGAGGTGGTGTGGATCGGCTCCAGCGCCGGCCTGTACGCCTGGCACGAGGGCAAGATCGCGCCGGCCGCCTTCGAGCCGGGCGACGCGGGCACGCAGGCGGCGGCCGCGGGCCTGCGCGGCAGGAGCATCGAGAGCCTGCTGCTCGACCACGATGGCAACCTGTGGATCGGCACCTCCTCGACCCTGTTCCGGCGCTTCCCGGACGGCCGCCTCGAGCGCGTGGCCGACGCCGACTTCACGCGCAACCCCTATATCGTCAGCATGCTGGAAGACCGCGAGGGCAACCTGTGGCTGGGCAGTCGCACGGAGAGCCTGTTTCGCGTGTGGAACGGCTACACCCACCAGGTGGGCGTGCGCCAGGGCCTGCCCGAACCGCTCATCTGGGCCGTGGCGCGCGACGCGACAGGCCACATCCTGCTGGGCAGCAATTCCGGGGTGGAGCGCATCGGCGCCGCCGGCATCGAGCGCCTGATCGACGGTCGTGACCTGCCCAATCCGGTCGCCTACGAGCTCGCGACCGACCGCCGCGGGCGCCTGTGGATCGGTACGCGCGCCGGCCTCGCCCTGTGGGACCGCGGCCGCAACGTCAGTCCGCCGGCCTTCGCGGCTCTGGCGGCGGAGCAGATCAACGTGGTGCTGCCGGAGGAGGACGGCGCCTGGATCGGCAGCAGCGCCGGCCTGTTCCGCTACCGCGAGTCGGGCACCCTGCAGCGCGTGGAGGGCACCGCCACGCCGACCGGCGCGCGCGTCCGTGCGATCCTGCGACGCGGCGCGGACGATCTGCTGGTCGGCACCGAGGACGGCCTGCTGGAATACCGCGACGGCACGCTGGCACGTCCGGCCTGGGCGGCCGCGCTGGACGGCGCCTTCATCACCGATATCGAGGTCCTGCGCGGCGACCTGCTCGGCCTGGCCACCGACAAGGGGGGCCTGTTCCTGCTGCGCGATCAGCACCTGCTGCAGTTCGACCAGGCCCACGGCGCCCCCAACAACAACGCCTGGACTCTGCAGGTATTGGACGGCCAGGTCTATGTCTCCGGCATCGATGGTGTCTGGCGCACGCCGGTGGACGGTCTGCCCGATCCGGTCTCCGCACCGCAGCGTCCGCTGCTGAGCGAGCCGGTGCTGCCGCGCCGCAGCCGCGGCATGAACTGCTGCAATGGCGGGGGGCGCTCGCGCAGCGTGGTCGACGGCGACAGCATCTGGTACCCGGCCATTCAGGGTGCGGTGCGGCTGGACACGCGCAAGTTCGTGCCCGCCGCCTGGCCGCCCACGGCGGTCATAGAAGGCCTGCGCCATGCCGGGACATGGTTCGACGGCGCGCAGCCCATCGTCATCCACGGGCCGCGGCGGGACGTCGAGATCGGCTTCACCGGCCTGCTGTTCCGCAACCCGACCGGGCTGCAGTTCCGCTACCGCCTGGTCGGCCACGACAGCGAATGGGTCGACGTGGGCACGCGGCGCACCGCCTACTACACCAACCTGCCGCCAGGCGACTATCGCTTCGAGCTCGAAGCACGCCTGGGCCCGCGCCTCATCAGTCCGCCGGCGCGGCCGCTGGATTTCCGCCTGGCTCCGCTGTGGCACGAGCGCCGCGGCACACGCGCCGCGCTGGGGCTGCTGGCCCTGGGCCTGCTCGCTGCCGCCCTGTGGCAGTGGCGACGCCGGCACCTGCGCCGCCAGCAGGCGCTGGAAGCCACCGTGGCTGCGCGCACGTCCGAGCTGGTGCAGGCCAACGCGCAGGAGCACGAGGCCAATCGCAACCTCGAGGACGTGAACCGGCTGCTGCGCGAGGAGGTTGCCCAGCACCAGGCCACCGAGCGCACCCTGCAGCAGCGCAATGCCGAGCTGCGCGCCATCAATGCGCGCCTGAGCAGCGCCCAGGCACAACTGCTGCAGGCCGAGAAGCTGGCCTCGGTGGGGCAGCTCGCCGCCGGCGTGGCCCACGAGATCAACAACCCGCTGGCCTTCGTGCGCGCCAACTTCGGCACCCTGGCGCGCTACGTGGGCGATCTGGCGCGGCTGCTCGAGGCCTATCGCCGCGCCGAGGCGCGGCTGCCGCCGCACACGCCGGAAGGCACCGCACTGGAGCGCACCAAGGCCGAGGTCGACACGGAGTTCCTGCTGCGCGACCTGGGCGAACTGCTGGATGAGTCGCAGGACGGCATCGCCCGCGTCGAGCGCATCGTGCGCAGCCTGCGCCAGTTCTCCGGCGTGGACAGCAACGAGCGCCAGCGCGCGGACGTCAATCAGGCGCTGGACGACACCCTGGACGTCGCCGCGGCGGAGCTGCAGGGGCGCATCACGGTGGAGCGCGACTACGGCGCCCTGGCGCCCGTGGCCTGCACGCCGTTCGAGCTCAACCAGGTGTTCCATGCCCTGATCACCAATGCCGCGCAGGCGATCGACGGGCGCGGCCGCATCGGCCTGCGCACGCGCCAGTACGACGACATGGTGCACGTGGAGGTCAGCGACGACGGCTGCGGCATCGACCTGGCCATCCAGGGGCGCATCTTCGAGCCCTTCTTCACCACCCGTCCGGTCGGCGCGGGTACCGGCCTGGGGCTGTCGGTGGCCTACGACATCGTGCACCGGCTCGGTGGCGGCATCGAGGTGGTGAGCACTCCCGGCCAGGGCAGCCGCTTCACCGTCATCCTGCCAGCTGCGGGCGCCCTGCCCGAGGACGCCCACCGCGCGGACGCAGACCAGTCCACCGCCTGAGCGTCGCCTGCGGCGCGGCTATGGCGCGGCGCGACGCAGGCGCAGGGCGTTGCCGATCACCGACACGGAGCTCAGGCTCATGGCCAGGGCGGCAAAGCCCGGGCTGAGCAGCAGCCCCGTCAGCGGGTACAGGGCCCCCGCCGCCAGCGGGATGCCCAGCGCGTTGTAGCCGAAGGCAAACCCGAGGTTCTGGCGGATATTGGTCACGGTGGCGCGCGACAGGGCGCGGGCGCGCACGATGCCGTTGAGATCGCCCTGCACCAGGGTCACGGCCGCACTTTCCTTGGCGATGTCCGTGCCGTGACCCATGGCGATGCCGACGTCGGCGGCGGCCAGCGCCGGGGCGTCGTTCACGCCGTCGCCGGCCATGGCGACCCGGTGGCCCTGCGCCTTGAGCTCCGCCACCACGCGCGCCTTGTCCGCCGGATGCACCTCCGCCACCACGCGCTCGATACCGAGCTGGCGCGCCACGGCCTGCGCCGTGGTGGCGCTGTCGCCGGTCAGCATGAGGATGGCCACGCCCTCGGCGCGCAGGCGCTGCAGGGCCGCGGCGCTGCTTGGCTTGATCGGGTCGGACACACCGACCAGGCCCGCCAGGCGACCGTCCATGCCAAGGTACATCACCGTGCTGCCCGCGCTGCGCCAGGCCTCGGCCTGGGCAGCGGCCGCCTGGATGGCGATGCCCTGCGCTGCCATCAGGGCGGCATTGCCGAAGGCCAGGTGGTGGCCCCCGACCCGACCGGTCACGCCCTGCCCCGTCACCGCGGCGAAGTCTTCGGCCGCCGCCGGCACGAGACCGCGCTCCTGCGCCGCGGCCAGCACCGCCGCGGCCAGCGGATGCTCGCTGCCGCGCTCCAGCGCCGCCGCCCAGGCCAGTACCTGGGTGGTATCGAAGTCGTCCTGCGCCACCAGCCCGGTCAGCGCCGGCTTGCCCACGGTCAGGGTACCGGTCTTGTCCAGCACGAGGGTGTCGATCTTCTCCAGTGCCTCGATGGCAGCCGCGTCGCGAAAGAGCACCCCCGCCTGCGCGCCGCGCCCGGTCGCCACCATGATCGAGATGGGCGTGGCCAGGCCCAGCGCACAGGGGCAGGCAATGATCAACACCGCCACGGCATTGATGAGGGCGTGGGCCAGGCGCGGTTGCGGCCCGAGCAGGGCCCACAGCGCGAAGGTCACCAGGGCCGCCAGCACCACGGCCGGCACGAACCAGGCGGACACGCGATCGGCCAGGCGCTGCAGCGGCGCGCGCGAGCGCTGCGCCTCGGCCACGAGGCGCACGATCTGCGCCAGCACCGTGTCGTCGCCGACCTTGTCCGCCCGCAGGACGAGGCTGCCGCCCTGGTTCAGGGTGCCGCCGGCCACGCGGTCGCCGACGCCCTTGGCCACGGGCATGGCCTCGCCGCTGAGCAGGGATTCGTCGACATGGCTCGCGCCTTCGCTCACCACACCGTCCACTGGCACCTTCTCGCCGGGGCGCACGCGCAGCCGGTCGCCGACGTGGACCTGTTCCAGCGGCACGTCCTCCTCGCGCCCGTCGGCCAGCACGCGCCGCGCGGTCTTGGGCGCCAGCTCCAGCAGGGCGCGCAGGGCCGCTCCGGTGCGGTGGCGCGCGCGCAGCTCCAGCCACTCGCCCAGCAGGACCAGGGTGACGATCACCGCCGCTGCCTCGAAGTACAGACCGACCTGACCGTGGGTGTCGCGGAAGGCGGGCGGAAAGGCCTGCGGCACCAGTGCCGCCACCAGGCTGTAGCCGAAAGCCACGCCGACGCCGAGGCCGATCAGGGTGTACATGTTGGGCGCGCGGTGGCGCAGCGATTGGGAGAAGCGCAGGAACAGGCTGGCGCCGCCCCAGACCACCACCACGGCGCTCAACGCGAGCTGCAGCCAGGGACTCCAGGCCGGCACATGCCAACCGCCGAGATGCGGCGCCATCGCCACCCCCACCACCGGCAGGCTGAGCGCGGCGCTGACCAGGAAATGCCGGCGCACCGCGGCGATCTCGGCCACGGCATGGCTGTCGTCGGCGCTGGGCAGCATCGGCTCCAGCGCCATGCCGCAGAGCGGGCAACTGCCCGGACCGTCGCGCACGATCTGCGGGTGCATGGGGCAGGTCCACCGTGTCCCGGCGGGCACGTCGGCGGCGCTCAGGGCCACGCTCGCGGTGCCGGGGGCGTGGCAGCACACGCCCGCATGGGCCGGCGCGCCCGCGACGGCGTGCTCGTGGCGCCGGGCGTCGTCGGGCTCGTCCGCGTGGCCGGAGTGGGCTGCGTGGTGATGCGAGGCATGGCCTTGATGCGGCGACGCCGCGGGCGTCACCGGGTGCGCACAGGGACCGGCGGGCGTCGGCCCGGCGTCGGTGGCGCTGCAGCAGCCGCCGGCCTCCGACGGGGTCGGTGCGGCGTGATGGGACGCACCGCAGCGGCCTTCGCCGCACCTGCCCTCGCCGTGGCCGGGCGCGGCCTGCACCGAGGCCGCGGGCGCGAACGGTTTTGCGACGAAGCCGGCCGGCGCGGCGCCAGCGTGGCCGCAGCAGCTCGCGGTCTTGGCGGGAGCATCCGGGGGCGGAGCGGCGTGCTGGGAATCGGCTGGGCGGTGGCAATGCGGCGTGGTCATGTCAGTCCTCGTGGGCCAGGGCCGCCAGGATCGGACAGCGCTCGAGCGCCCCGTGCCCGGGACAGATCTCGACCAGCTGCCGCAGGCCGTCGCGGATGCGCGTGAGCTCGGCGAGCTTGGCTTCCACGTCGGCCAGTTTTTCCTGGGCGGCGGAGTTGACAGCGGCCATGTCCTCGCCGCGCCGCCCCGTCAGGGACAGCAGCTCGCGGATCTCGCCGAGGGTGAAGCCCAGCGCCTTGGCGCGCCGCACGAAGCGCAGGCGCGCGAGGTCGTCGTCGCCGTAGCGGCGATACCCCGCGGCGCTGCGCGACGGTGGCGGCAGCACGCCCTGCTTTTCGTAGTAACGCACGGTGTCGATGGGCACACCGGCCCGGTTGGCGAGTTGTCCGATGTTCATGGCCGATCTCCTTGCCGGCAAGTCTGCAGTCTGGACCACGGTCCAGGGTCAAGCCCCTGCGGGCAGGCGCGGCCGACACCCGGGCATGCCGCTCATCCCTGAGGTCCGCAGCAGTCTGCTCCTGCGATGGCGGCATGCCGCTCAGCCCTGAGCGTCCGCCGGAGCATGCTCCTGCCGTTCCGGCATGCCGCTCATCCCTGAGCTCCGCCGGAATCTGCTCCTGCGATTCCGGCATGCCGCTCATCCCCGAGCGTCACCACCAGAGGCGGAGGCCGGCGACCCAGCGCGTCTCGGTGGAGGGCTCGCCCGCCTCGCGCGCGAGGTCCGCGGCCCGACCGAAACGCCGCACCTGCTCGATGCCGACATAGGGCGCGACTTCGCGGCGCAGCTCGTAGCGCAGGCGCAGGCCGGCCTCGATGTCGTCGAGCCCCGCCCCCACGCCGCGCAACGTGTCGCTGCGCGAGTAGAGGTTGGCCTCCGCGCGCGGCTGCAGGATCAGGCGCTGGGTCAGCAGCAGCTCGTACTCGGCTTCGAGCCGCGCGGCGAGACGGCCGCCTGCGCCGACGTAGGCCGTCGCCTCGACCTCGAACTTGTACGGCGCCATGCCCTGCACGCCGAACGCTGCCCACTGGCGCGACGGCCCGGCGCCAAGATCGCTGCGCACGCCGGCGACGAGATCCCACCACGGGGTGAGCGGGCGCCCCCACAGCAGGCTGAGGTCGCCGTGCTCGGTGTGCCCGGCCACGCGCTCGCCCTCGCTGCGCAGCCACAGCCGGTGGGCGTCGTGGCCAAGCCAGGCGCGCAGATCCCAGGCCAGCGGTGTGGGACCGTCGCCCGGCTGCGCCTCCAGCCGGTCGAACAGCAGCATGCCTACCAGGGGATCAGCGTGCATGTGCTCGGACATGGACATGCCGCCGAGGTCGGGAAAGGCCGCGGCACGCATTGCCGGCGTGATCGGCGGCAGCACCGGACCAGCCGCCATGCCGTGCCCGTCGTGGTCCATGCCGTCGTGGTCCATGCTGTCGTGGTTCATGCCGCTGTGGTCCATCGCGGCGTGCCCGGCCGACGTTGGGTTCGCTGCGGCGCGATGGGCCGGTACCGGAATCGGCGGCGGCGACGTCGTGTCTTCGGGCGCGCTCTGTGCCGCCACCGTGCTGGCCAGGGCCAGCGCCGCCCAGCCGGCGATCTGCATCGTCGTGCGCGAGTTCATGCGTCCACCCGCACTTCGCGGAACATGCCCGCCTCCATGTGCAGCAGCAGGTGGCAGTGGTAGGCCCAGCGGCCCAGCGCATCGGCCGTGACGCGGTAGCTGCGGGTGTGTCCCGGCGGCACGCTGACGGTGTGCTTGCGCACCTGGAAGGCGCCATCGGCATTCTCCAGGTCGCTCCACATGCCGTGCAGGTGGATGGGGTGCTCCATCATGGTGTCGTTGACCAGGGTGAGGCGCAGGCGCTCGCCGTAGCGCATGGACAACGGCTCGGCGTCGTCGAAGCGCACGCCGTCGAAGGACCAGACGTAGCGCTCCATGTGGCCGGTGAGGTGCAGGGTCACGTCGCGGCCCGGGTCGCGGCCATCCGGATCAGGAAACACGCTGTGCAGGTCGGCATAGGTCAGCACCTTGTGGCCGGCTTGCCAGCCCGCGCGCAGCGTCTGCAACTGGGACGGACGCAGGCCGATGCCCGGGTCATCCAGCGCCCGCGACGGCGCCATGGTCTGCATGTCGACGAAGGGGTTGTGCGCCTCGCTGGCGGGGTGAGTGAGCATGCCGCTGCCCTGGCCCCTGCCGTGGCTGGCGTGCGCTGTCGCGGCCATCATGCTTGCGCCGCAGCCGCCCTCGCTGCCCTTGCTCATGGCCGCACCGCAGCCGCCCTCGGCGCCCTTGTCGGCGCCGTGCCCCATCCCGTCGTGGTCCATGCCGGCGTGCCCCATATCGGCCATGCTGAGGACGGCGCGCCGGTCTAGCGCGGGCACCTCCGCCGCCAGCCCCGGCTGCGGCGATAGCGTCGCGCGGGCGTAGCCGGAGCGGTCCAGCGACTGGGCGAAGATCGTGTACGGGCGGTCGCCCGCCGGCTCAACGATCACGTCCAGGGTTTCCGCCGTGCTTAGGCGGAATTCGTCCACCGTGACCGGATGCACGCGCTGGCCGTCGGCCGCCACCACGGTCATGCGCAGGCCCGGAATGCGCACGTCGAAATAGCTCATGGCCGAGCCGTTGACGAAGCGCAGCCGCACCTTTTCGCCGGGGCGGAACAGCGCGGTGTAGTTGCCCTGCGGCGTGGTGCCGTTCGCCAGGTAGGTGTAGGTCCAGCCGCTGATGTCGGCGAGGTCGGTAGGGCTCATGCGCATCGCGCCCCAGGCGCGACGGTCGGCGAGCGCCGCCGCCACGCCGTCGCGACGCGCATCACGCAGAAAATCGCCCAGTGTGCGCTTGCCGTGGTTGTAGTAATCCGACTGCTTCTTCAGCTTGGCGTAGACGTGGCCCAGCGCTTCGTCGGTCCAGTCCGACAGCACGATCACGTGGTCGCGGTCGGCGACGACCGGATCGCTGTCGCGCGGCTCGATCACGATCGCGCCATACAGCCCGGTCTGCTCCTGGAAGCCGGAATGGCTGTGGTACCAGTACGTGCCGTGCTGCTTCACCTCGAAGCGGTAAGTGAAGGTCTCGCCCGGACGGATGCCGTGGAAGCTGAAGCCCGGCACGCCGTCCATGTTGGCCGGCAGGATCAGGCCGTGCCAGTGGATTGAGGTGTCGACCGGCAGCGCGTTGCGCACGCGCAGCGTCACGGTGTCGCCCTCGCGCCAGCGCAGCACGGGCGCCGGCAACGACCCATTCACCGTGGTGGCCAGGCGTGGCGCGCCGGTGAAGTTCACCGCCTGCTCGCCGATGACCAGGTCGAAGTCGCGGCCGCGCAGGTCCGGCACCCGCACTGGGGTGGTCGCCGCGTGCAGCGGGCGCAGCAGGAAGCCGCCGCCGGCCACGAGGCCGCCCGCAGCCAGGCCGGCGACGAAGCGCCGGCGCGTACGGTCCGGCCCCGGGGGGCGACCGCCGTTGAAAGCAGAAAGACTCATGTGTACTCCTCGCGCCGCTCCATGACGGGTGGCGGCGTCGACTGAAACTGAAGGCCTGGAGCCCAGCAAGCCCCAGGCGCTGCCGAGA
>Ga0208826_1000843_pt1 | contig 29281 bp, 37 predicted proteins | sample AD_UKC115_MetaG_FD_184451 | JGI IMG/M metagenome (GOLD analysis project Ga0208826, IMG submission 184451) | Active sludge microbial communities of municipal wastewater-treating anaerobic digesters from Hong Kong - AD_UKC115_MetaG (SPAdes)... | ecosystem: Engineered > Bioreactor > Anaerobic >...
AAAGAAAATAAAATTTGCACCCGACGAATTCGTGATTGCCGAAATTAATAAACCAACAAAAAAACTACTGGAGAAAATGAAAATAGCTATTACCTAAAAATTTAGGGTTTGGGTTCAAAATATCTTCTACTTATCATAGTATCGATTTCAAAATCTCCCAGCCTTTGTTTCTGATCTACAATCTCGGGGCTTTGACTTATATCGACCCTCTCTTTAATAATTCCTCTACTGTTTTTGACATTTCCGCGTTTTCGATAGCTGTGTCCCTTATGCCTGAGGTGAGTATGAAGATTACCACCTCCTTTTTTATTCTTCCATACATATTAATAAATACGTTCATGGCTGACACATTCCCTGCCTTCCACAGTAGCTCTTCCTCTGATTTGTTCAGGACTGAAATCCTTTGCAAGGCATTCATCTACATGTTGTTTTACTTCTTCTGTAAAACGGATATGTTTGGGCTTATTCTTCTGCCTGTTTTCATATTTGCGTTGTGCCAAATCTGCTCTGTATTCCCTCCTTCGATTATCGCAGTTTCGACGCAGTTCACACGATACAACCGATTTATTTTTTCCGATAGCTAACGCTATATCTTTTTGTTTCAATCCTTTTTGTACCATTACCCAAATTGTGTACCTTTGTTCTACGGTTAAAGGTTTCCTTTCAAAAAAAGTTTGTGCATTTACAAGTTAAAATCTATATAATTACTTGAATCTAAGTGTTTTTTATTGCTAACTTCCTAAAAATTAAATAAGATGTCTTCGTTGAAAGATTTTTTTGTTCGCATTTATAATTTTATTCGTTACGACATTTGGAAAGTTGCTGAAACAGAATTAAGTAAAGGTCGTAAAATTGTTTATCGATTTGTAAAAACTATCATTATAGCTACAAAGGGTTATATAGATGATAAGCTTGGCATTCGGGCTTCAGCATTAACTTATTCTCTTTTTTTTGCCGTAGTTCCCATAATTGCACTTGTTATTTCTGTTGGTAAAGGTTTTGGAATGGAGAAAATGATTGAAAACGCCCTTCAGAAAACTTTTATAGCTCAAGCTGATGTGATTCCCACCGTGATGTCTTTTGTAAAAAGATATCTGGAAACCATGCAAGGTGGTTTGTTTATTGGTGTTGGCATTGTAATTTTATTATGGTCTGTTACAAATTTTTTTAGACTGATAGAAAATACTTTTAACAATATCTGGCAAGTAAAAAAGTCCCGTTCCCCCATTCGACAATTTACCACTTATTTTTCTATTATTCTTATTCTTCCGATACTTATTATTCTTTCCAGCGGTTTTTCTATTTTTTTAAATACCACTTTTTCTCAAATTTCTTTTTTAAATTTTCTAAGTCCCTTACTAAATTTTGGAGCTAAATTACTTCCTTATTTTCTTAACTGGTTGATTTTTACATTGATGTATTTGTTAATTCCCAATACCCAAGTAAAATTTGTCAATGCATTGATAGCAGGTGTTTTAGCAGGAACAGCCTTTCAAATTTTCCAGATACTATATATCAAAGGACAAATTAACCTATCGCGGTATAATGCCGTTTATGGAGGTTTTGCAGCCATTCCACTCCTTTTACTCTGGCTGCGAATTTCTTGTTTGATTCTTCTACTTGGGGCTGAAATTTCCTATGCAGCTCAAAGTATCCATGATTATGAATTTGATGTGGATATTCAAAATATAAGTTTACGCTATAAAAAATTTATTTCTCTTTTTATCACTTATGTGATAATAAAACAATTTGAACAACAGAAACCTCCTTTATCGGCTCAACAAATTGCCTCTGAATATAAACTTCCCATTCGATTAGTCCATCAAACTTTAAATCAATTAGTAAATATGTCAATATTGATTGAAGTTTTTTCAGAAAAAACAAAATCTAAAACTTATCAACCAGCTTTAGATATTCATCAAGTTACTGTCGGAATGCTATATGAAAAAATTGAAACTTATGGTTCAGATTTGTTCCTGTCAAACAAAAATAAATGGTTGGATGCTTTCTGGGAAAAAATTACCGTTTTACAACAAGAAAATAAAGAAAATCTGTCTCAAGTTCTTGTAAAGGATATATAATTTTTTCGTGAAATTAAACTGAAAATCAAAACATACATAAAATAAAAAAAGGTAAGCCCCCTACATCGCACCGCTACAACTTTCTACCCTTGCTGCGGTCAAGCCCTGGGGGAGTTTGAAAGGAGCTGGTCGTGTAGGACTTACCCACTACAAAAATAGACTTTTATAAGATACTAAGCAAATTTTTAAGAAGAATTTTCAAAATCGCTAAAAAGTATTTATCTCTTTTTTAAAATTTAGGAAACGATTCAAAAATAAAAGGTTTATTTCAATTTTTCTTTTAAAAATTTCCCTGTATAAGAAGCCTCACAACGAACAAGTTCTTCTGGCGTTCCTTCAAAAACAATATAACCTCCTTTTTCACCACCTTCGGGACCTAAATCTATGATATGATCAGCGCATTTAATTACTTCCAGGTTGTGTTCAATAACAAGAATAGTATGCCCTTTCGAAATCAACGAGTCAAAAGCTTTCAATAAAGTTTTAATATCATGAAAATGAAGACCTGTGGTAGGTTCATCAAAAATAAACAAGGTTGGTTCATCTTTTTCATTTGCCAGAAAGGAAGCAAGTTTCACTCGCTGACTTTCGCCGCCTGAAAGAGTACTGGATGACTGTCCCAGTTTTACATAGCCTATTCCTACTTCCTGTAAAGGTTTTAATCGTTTGACAATCTTTTTTTCAAGCGTTCCTTTTGATTGCTCAAAAAATTCAATTGCTTGGTTGACAGTCATTTCTAAAATATCATAAATGTTTGCTCCTCGATAAGTGACTTCCAGAATATCTTGTTTGAAGCGTTTTCCATGACATTGCTCACATTCCATTACTAAATCAGCCATAAATTGCATTTCAACCCTTACTACTCCTTCTCCTTGACATTCTTCGCAGCGTCCGCCTTCTGTATTAAATGAAAAATAGGAAGGGGTATAACCCATTTGTTTGGAAAGTTGTTGTTCAGCAAAAAGTTTCCTAATTTCATCATAAGCTTTAATGTAAGTTACTGGATTAGAGCGAGAAGAACGTCCTAATGGATTTTGATCCACCAATTCAACATTATGAATTAATTGTAAACTGCCCCGTAAATCTGAAAATTTCCCCGGTTTATCGGTAATTCCACCATAATATTTTTTTAAAGCTGGATATAAAACATCTTCTACTAACGATGATTTCCCTGAACCGCTTACGCCAGTCACTACTGTCATTACATTAAGAGGAAATTTAACATTGAAATTTTTCAGATTATTTTCACTTGCTCCAATTATTTCTATGTAATTGTTCCATTTTCGTCGATGAGTTGGTACAGAAATCTCATCGGCTCCAGTTAAGTATTTTAAAGTCCAGGAATTTTGAATTTTATTTTCTGTTAAAAAATCATTTTTTATGTTTGCTTCACCAGTATAAACAATTTCACCACCAAGTCTGCCAGCTCCTGGACCTAAATCTATCAAGTAATCAGCCGCTCGAATAATTTCTTCATCATGTTCTACAACAATCACCGTATTACCCAAATCCCTTAATTCTTTCAACACATGAATTAATTTTTCAGTATCGCGAGGATGTAAGCCAATACTTGGTTCATCAAGAATGTACATGGAACCCACCAAACTGCTTCCCAGTGAAGTTGCGATGTTAATTCTCTGACTTTCACCTCCTGATAGCGAATTTGACAACCGATTCAAATTCAAATATCCCAATCCGACATCCAGCAAAAATTGAATACGATTCTTAATTTCAGTTAGTAGGCGATTGGCAATCATTTGGTCGTGTCTATCCAGCTGAAGCTCTTCAAAAAATTGATACAAATCTTCCATAGAAAGCAAAATAAGTTCTGTGATTGCTTTCCCTCCAATTTTTACATAACTTGCTTCTTTCTTGAGTCGAGTTCCTTTGCAGGCTGGACAAATTGTTTTTCCTCGATAGCGAGCCAGCATGACTCGATATTGAATTTTGTACTGATTTTCTTCCAGAAATTTGAAGAAAGTATTTATACCTGGAAAATATTCATTGCCTGTCCAGAGCAGTTGTCGTTGACTTTCAGTAAGTTCATTATAAGGTTTATGAATTGGGAAATCAAATTTATGAGCCGTCGCTATCAGCCTTTTTTTCCATTCGCTCATTATTTCACCTCGCCAACAAGCAATCGCATCTTCATAAACTGATAGAGATTTATTGGGTACAACCAAATCTTCATCAATTCCAATAATTTTTCCAAATCCTTCACAAACAGGGCAAGCCCCAAGGGGGTTGTTGAAACTAAACATGTGTTCTGTTGGAACTTCAAACTCAATACCATCCGCTTCAAATTTTTTCGAAAAAGACAATGTTTTTTCTTCTTGTTCTGTTGCAACCTTCAATAGGCAAATACCATCCCCTTCATAAAAGGCTGTTTCAATAGAATCTGTCATTCTACTAATGGTAGCAGAAGTATGATCAATAGTTACTCGATCAATAATCAAATAAATATCTTCAGGCGTATCAATTAAAAGATTGTTTTTTAACACATCCTGAATTCGCCAACTTTCCCCTTTTATTTCAACGCGACTAAAGCCTTGTATCTGAAAGCTTTGTAATTGTTCTTTTAAATTTCGGTCTCCATTTAGATGAATGGGTATCATAATGGTGATGTTGGTGCCATCAGGATAAGACAAAGCAGCTTCCACAACATCTTCGGCTTCATGTTTTTTTACCAGAGTACCAGAAATGGGAGAATAAGTTTTTCCAATTCGTGCATACAATAGTTTGAGATATTCATAAATTTCTGTGGAAGTTCCAACAGTGGAACGAGGATTGCGTGTGTTTACTTTTTGTTCTATAGCAATAGCTGGTGGAATGCCTGAAATATAATCTACTTCAGGTTTACTCATTCTGCCTAAGAATTGTCTAGCATAAGCAGAAAGACTTTCTACGTAACGTCTTTGTCCTTCGGCATATAAGGTATCGAAAGCAAAAGAAGATTTTCCTGATCCTGATAAGCCAGTGATAACCACCAATTTGTTACGAGGAATGACGACATCTATATTTTTTAAATTATGTACACGAGCTCCTTTTACAAAAATATTTCCAGCTTTGGACATAGTTTTAGAGAAATTTTTTTAAACTGCAAAAATACAATTTTCTTCAAAAATTAATAAGCTGCTCTTATAAATAAAATGGTATAAAAAATTAATTTTTATCCGAAAATAATTTTACTAATAAATGTTTCGCAGTTAAAAAAGTGTTTGAAAATAAAATGATTATCCGCATTTAACCCAACAATTGAATTGCTTTTTGTAACTTTTGTTTCTAAACTGAGAATTGTCATTGTCCAATGAGCCGGAAACTAACAAGTTTCGAGTCCTCGAGTTTTGAAATATAAAATGATGCAGTCTTGAAAGCTGCGTTTAAGTGAAAATAGAATCAAATTTATTTTTCAAGTACGTTAGTTTAAAACTATGCACTTTTAGCTCAAGACTTTAGTTTTTATAAAACTCTTATTAAATTTGTCATAAAAATGAGATGGAGAATTAGCAAGACACTCATAGTATATACATTTTGCAAGTGCATATAGTATGAATAACAAAGTATCATTATGTAGTATTACAACGGATTTCCCTTTCTGAAAAGTTGTAATTTATTTATAAATAAGTTGGATATCATTCACTTGCATGATCTTCCTTAAAAAATTTCTTGTTTACAATTATGTAGTAGTTTAATGTTCAATTTATCTAAAATGTATTGTTGGCTGAAGCTGAAGCAATTTTCGATAGGTTGCTTGTTGCTGCTGTAAGCTACAACACCGATTTCAAGTCAAGAATATACAATAGGAATTCATGCGGATAATCATTTTAATTTATTATTTTAACACCCCCACTTACATATTCCATCTTCTAAGAAAGGAGTGTTAGCTTATCTGATAAAATATTTTTATTCCCTAATACAAATTTAATCAAAAGGATTCTTCGAGGCTTGCCTCGGCGTTATTCATTTTTGTATGAATATTCGTATTTGACCTATACGCCTCGTATTTTAATAATTTTAATGCCAATTAATGGAGTATCGACCAGAATCTAATAAAAAGGCTCAATATTTGCGAAATTAATTTTCAATCTTTCACAATAAAGCAATTTCTTCCAAAGCTTAAAAGTTAAAAAATCAATTATTTTCGGAAACTTCTGAATCTGCTGTTTGTTCTTTATTTTCTGTTAATGGAGTATTTTGTGTTAAAGATGTAGCAGAAGTAGTATCTTCAGAGGTTTTCTTTTTAGAAGAACGACGGGTCCGTGAAGTTTTCTTTGTAACTTTTTCTTTTAACATATTTTCATTATAGTCTACCAACTCTATAATACACATTTCGGCATTATCACCCAAACGATAACCGGTACGTAAAATACGAGTATATCCACCGGGGCGATCAGCTATTTTTACAGCAATATTTTGAAATAATTCTGTAACAGCTTTTTTATCTTGTAAATAACTAAATACGACACGACGTGAATGAGTGTTATCACTTTTCGCTTTTGTTAAAAGTGGCTCAATATATACTCGTAAAGCTTTGGCTTTAGGAACAGTAGTGGCAATTCTTTTGTGAAATATCAGTGAACAGGCCATATTTGCCAGCATTGATTTTCGATGAGCCGCTTTTCGACTTAAATGATTGAATTTTTTATTATGTCTCATCTTTTTACTCTTTATCTAATTTATACTTAGAAACATCCATTCCAAAAGTAAGATTTAAACTTTCTAATTTCTCTTCTAATTCGCTAAGTGACTTTTTCCCAAAATTTCTCAGTTTTAACAAATCATGTTTCTGATAACTACATAGTTGACCCAACGTTTCAATATCAGCTGCTTTTAAACAATTGAGAGCACGAACAGATAGTTCAAGATCTACTAATTTTGTTTTTAGCAATTGGCGCAACCTCAAAATTTCTTCATCAAATTCTTCACTTTCTTCTCCTTCCTCTACTTCTACAGAAATTTTTTCATCTGAGAAGAGCATAAAATGCTGGATTAGAATCATTGCTGCTTCTTTTAATGCTTCTTTTGGATGAATTGAACCATCAGTATCCACTTCGATAACTAATTTTTCATAATTTGTTACTTGTTCAACCCTGTAATTTTCTATTTGATATTTTACATTTCTTATAGGAGTAAAAATTGAATCGATAGGAATTACTCCAAATTCAACATTGGGTAATCTGTTTTCTTCGGCAGTCACATAACCACGTCCTTTATTAATTGTAATATTGATTTGAAAACTTGCGCTTTCATCAAGTTCACAAATAAGAAGATCTGGATTAAGCACTTCAAAACCAGTTAGATATTTTCCAATATCTCCGGCTTTAAAGGCAGTAGTATTTGAAACCTTAATAGTCACCTTTTCGTTATCGACACCTTCAACAATTTGCTTAAAACGAACTTGTTTTAAGTTAAGAATGATGTTGGTCACATCATCAATCACACCCGGTATAGTAGAATATTCATGATCTACGCCTTCGATCTTGATTGAAGTGATGGCGAAACCTTCCAAAGAGGACAATAGAACTCGTCGCAAAGCATTACCAATAGTAATGCCATAACCAGGTTCTAAAGGGCGAAATTCAAATTTTCCATGAAAATCACCAGATTCTAACATGATAACATTTTCGGGTTTTTGAAATGCTAATATAGCCATGAATTAAATTTTTATTATTTAGAGTATAACTCAACAATTAATTGTTCTTTAATATTTTCTGGAATATCTTCTCTTTCAGGAATATACAAATATTTACCTGATAAAGTATTGGCATCCCATTCCAGCCAAGGATATTTACTATGATTAAATCCATTCAACGAATTTAGAATTACTTCCATAGCTTTGTCTTTCTCGCGTACCCCAACAATTTGACCCGGTTTAACTTGATAAGAAGGGACATTTACAACTTTGCCATCTACAACAATATGTTTATGACTTACGAGTTGACGTGCTGCTGCTCGGGTAGGAGCCATTCCGAAACGATAAACAATATTATCCAGACGGGATTCCAACAATTGCAAAAGAATAATTCCTGTGACGCCTGGGTTCCGTAAAGCCTTTTCATAGGTAAGACGGAATTGTTTTTCTAATAAACCATAAGTATATTTTGCTTTCTGTTTCTCTCGTAATTGAATACCATATTCCGTAGTTTTCCGCCTTCGCATATTACCATGTTGACCAGGAGGATAATTTTTTCGTGTTAAAACTTTATCAGCACCGAAAATTGCTTCACCAAATTTACGGGCGATTTTTGATTTTGGTCCAGTATATCTTGCCATTTTTTATGCTTTAAAAATATAAAATTAAATCTTAACAAATAATCAGTATTTTCTGTAACTTGTTGTATATTAAATATTTAAACTCTTCTTCTTTTGGGTGGACGACAACCATTATGAGGAAGTGGAGTTACATCAATAATTTCAGTTATTTCAATTCCAGAACTATGCACTGTGCGGATAGCCGATTCACGACCATTGCCTGGACCTTTTACAAAAGCTTTAGCTTTTCTAACTCCTAAATCATAGGCTACTTTTGCACAATCCTGAGCTGCAACTTGGGCAGCGTAAGGAGTATTTTTTTTAGAACCCCTAAAACCCATTTTACCTGCTGAGGACCATGAAATTACCTGACCTTCTTCATTCGTAATTGTTACAATAAGATTATTGAATGAAGAATGGATGTGTAATTGACCTACACTATCTATTTTTACAACTCTTTTTTTGGCTGAAACTGGTTTTTTTGCCATATTAATTTAATTTTTTCTTTCTCAGTTAAATTATTATTTTTTAAAAAATTAATTATTATTTAGTTGCTTTCTTTTTATTGGCAACAGTTTTCTTTCGTCCTTTTCGGGTTCGTGCATTATTCTTTGTACTTTGACCTCTTACTGGTAAACCGATACGATGACGAACTCCTCGATAACAACCTATATCCATCAAACGTTTGATATTCATTTGCACTTCACCCCTCAAATCTCCTTCAACTTTATAATTTGAACTAATTATCTCACGAATTTTAGCAACTTGTTCATCTGTCCAATCTTTGGCTTTAATGTCTCTATCTACGCCAGCTTCTTTTAAAATTTTGTTAGCACTACTCCGACCTATTCCATAAATATAAGTCAAAGCAATTTCTCCTCTTTTGTTTTGTGGTATATCTACACCTACTATTCTTATAGCCATATGTTAATTTTTAAATTATTTTTGACGTTGTTTGAATCTCGGATTTTTTTTATTAATCACATAAAGTCGCCCCTTTCGACGAACAATTTTACAATCTTCTGAACGCTTTTTTATTGAAACTCTAACTTTCATCGTTATTCTATTTTCTTATTTATATCTAAAAATAATTCTTCCTTTTGTTAAGTCATAAGGAGATATTTCAACTTTTACTTTGTCGCCTGGTAAAATTTTAATATAATGCATACGCATCTTTCCAGAAATATGAGCGGTAATAATGTGACCATTTTCTAATTCAACGCGAAACATGGCATTCGACAATGATTCGATTATCGTTCCGTCCTGTTCTATTGCTGTTTGTTTGGTCATAAATTAACCTTAATTTTCATTTTATTATCTAATACCTCTTCTATATATTTAAAACTCGATAGAATTTCTGTTTTTCCGTGATGGATTGCTATAGCATGCTCAAAATGAGCGGATGGTTTTCGATCTGCCGTACGAGCAGTCCATCCATCTTGTTCAATAACTATATGTCTACTCCCCATATTGATCATTGGTTCAATACATATTGTCATACCAGCTTTCAGCATAATTCCATTCCCTTTTCGTCCATAATTAGGAACTTCAGGGGATTCATGCATGTCGCGTCCAATTCCATGTCCAACCATTTCGCGAACTACTGAATAACCACGTTCTTCACAATAACTTTGAATTGCAAAACCAATATCACCTATTCGATTGCCTTCTTGAGCCTGTTCAATTCCTTTATATAATGATTCTTTCGTGGTACGAAGTAACTTTATTATTTCAGGATCCACTTCTCCCACACAAAATGTATAAGCCGAATCACCATGAAAACCATTCAAATAAGCTCCACAATCAATCGAGATAATATCTCCTTCTTTTAAAATTACTTTTGAAGAAGGCATTCCATGTACAACTTGTTCATTTACCGAAGTACAAATAGAATAAGGGTAACCATTATAATTAAGAAAATTTGGTATTGCCCCATGATCTCTAATAAATTCATCAGCGATATTGTTTAATTCTAAAGTACTTATACCAGGAACAATATGTTTTGCAAGTTCAGCTAACGTTTTAGCCACCAATTGATTACTTATGCGAAGTAACTCTATTTCTTCTTCAGATTTTAAAAAAATCATCTCAAATAATAAATTTAATAAGCAGAGACACCTCCGGTACGACCTTTTACTCTTCCAGTCTTCAATAAGCCATCATAATGTCTCATCAATAAATGACTTTCTATTTGTTGCAAGGTGTCTAAAATAACTCCAACCAAAATCAGTAAGGAAGTTCCTCCAAAAAATTGAGCAAACGAACGATTTACGCCAAAAATACTTGCAAAAGCAGGCATAATTGCAATTATTGCCAAGAATATTGAGCCAGGCAATGTTATTCGAGACATAATTAAATCTAAATATTCTGCTGTGTGTTTGCCAGGTTTAACTCCGGGAATAAAACCATTATTACGTTTTAACTCCTCAGCCATTTGGGTTGGATTAATCGTAATTGCTGTATAAAAATAAGTAAATAAAATAATCAAAATCACAAAAACAAAATTATACCAAAAGCTATTATTATCCATAAAAGCCCCAATAAACCCTCTCATAGATTCAGATTTTGAAAAACCTACGATAGTAATAGGAATAAACATAATAGCTTGTGCAAATATAATAGGCATTACGCCTGCCGCATTAATTTTTAAAGGAATATATTGTCTTACGCCTCCATATTGTTTATTGCCAATTATACGTTTTGCATATTGTACTGGAATTTTTCGTGTTCCTTGTACCAACATAATAGAAGCTCCAATAACAATTAACAAAAATATAATCTCTGTTAGAAACATGATTAAGCCTCCGCTTTCATCAGTGACTCGTGAAGCAAATTCTGCAACAATAGCATTTGGAAATCTCGCAATAATTCCTACTAAAATGATAAATGAAATTCCATTCCCGATACCTTTATCGGTAATTCTTTCTCCTAACCACATTACAAACATGCTGCCAGCACATAAAATTATGGTTGAAGAAGCCTGAAACCAGAATCCTTCGGGAAGCGCAACACCTGTCTGTCTTAACTGCATATTCAAATTGATTAAATAAGAAGGACCTTGTAAAAGTAAAATAGCAACAGTAAGATAACGAGTAATCTGGTTCATTTTCCTGCGTCCGCTTTCCCCTTCACGTTGCATTTTCTGAAAATAAGGAACAGCTATTGTCAACAATTGAATTACAATAGAAGCAGAAATATAGGGCATGATACCCAAAGCAAAAATAGAAGCATTCGCAAATGCACCTCCAGAAAACATATCTAATAAAGCCATTAATCCACCACTTGTTTGGGCTTTTAAAGCAGTTAAGGAAGCAGGATCAATACCTGGAAGAACAATAAAAGAACCAAAACGATAAATTAACACAAATAACAATGTTGTTAATAAGCGACTTCTTAAGTCTTCTATTTTCCAAATATTTTTAAGAGTTTCAATGAATTTATTCATCCTTATTTAATTTTATAGGCGTTCCACCGACACTGCTGATAGCATTTTCAGCAGATTTTGAAAAAGCGTGAGCTTCTACATCTATTTTTACTGTCAATGTCCCTTTCCCTAAAATTTTTACTAAATCATTTTTTGATATAAAACCAGCTTCCCGTAATTCTTCAAGACCAATTTTTGTTAATTGACGATTTTGAGCAAGAGCTTCCAGTGTTCCTAAATTGACAGCTTTATATTTAATGGTATTAATATTTTTAAAACCAAATTTTGGCAGACGACGTTGAATAGGCATTTGTCCACCTTCAAAACCAATTCTATTTACATTGCCAGAACGTGATTTTGCACCTTTATGTCCTCTTGTTGAAGTACCACCTAAACCTGAACCTGCTCCACGTCCAACTCTTTTTCTTCCTTTTGCTGAGCCTTCAGCTGGTTTTAAGCTGTTTAAATTCATAATATTTTATCGTATTAAATAAATTTATTCTAAAAATTCTGAGTTTATTCAATAATCTTAACCAAATGTTTTACTTTGTCTACCATTCCTAATATTTGAGGTGTAGCCTCATGTTCAATGGTATCATTTAATTTTTTTAGGCCGAGGGACTGTAAAATTAATTTTTGATTCTTATGTGATTTTATTCTACTTTTAACCAGTTTGATTTTTATAGTTGCCATTTTTCTGTATTTTATCCATTAAACACTTTTTCAAGAGCTACTCCCCGATGTTTAGAAATGGTATAAGCATCCCGTAACTCACTTAATGCAGCAATGGTGGCTTTTACCAGATTATGTGGATTTGAAGAACCTTTTGATTTTGCCAATACATCAGTAATTCCGACACTTTCTAATACAGCTCTCATTGCACCCCCAGCGGTAACGCCAGTACCTGGAGAAGCTGGTTTGATAAATACTTTAGCTCCGCCAAATTTTGCTTCCTGTTCATGAGGAATTGTTCCATTGACAATAGGCACTCTAATCAAATTTTTCTTCGCAGCTTCAGTACCTTTTGCAATAGCAGCAGTTACTTCACTTGCTTTTCCAAGCCCCCAACCAACAATACCATCTTCGTTCCCAACTACAACAATAGCTGAGAAACTAAAAGTCCTTCCTCCTTTCGTAACTTTCGTTACACGATTAACAGCTACTAATCTATCTTTCAATTCAAGATCAGTTGTCGTTTTAACTCTATTCATTATTCTTGTCATAAATCTTAAAATTTAAGCCCGCCTTCACGTGCTGCTTCTGCTAATTGTTTAACTCTTCCATGATATAAATAACCATTACGGTCAAAAACAACTTCTGTAATTCCAGCTTCCTTAGCTTTTTGAGCAATGAGTGAACCCACTTTTGCTGCCTGTTCAGTTTTAGTCATTTTTTCCTTCAAACTTAAAGAAGAAGCAGCAGCCAGAGTTTTTCCATTTTCATCGTCAATCAATTGAACGTAAATCTGAGCATTGCTTCTAAAAACACTCATTCTTGGCTTTTTATTTGTTCCTGAAACCTTATTACGAATACGTAATTTTATACGTTGTCTTCTTTCTATTTTATTAATCATAATTTCTAAATTTACGTATTAGATTATTTACCCGCTGATTTTCCAGCTTTACGACGTAAAACTTCACCTGCGAATTTAATTCCTTTTCCCTTATAAGGTTCAGGTTTTCTGAACGAGCGAATTTTAGCACAAACCTGACCTAATAATTGCTTGTCGCAAGATTCTAAAATAATAAGAGGATTTTGGTTACGTTCACTCTTTGTTTCTACTTTTATTTCGTCAGGAAGCTGCAAAAAAATGTTATGCGAATATCCCAAAGAGAATTCAAGAGTTTGTCCTTGTAGAGAAACTCTATAACCTACCCCTACTAATTCCATAGTTTTTTTAAATCCTTCTGAAACTCCAATTACCATATTGTTAATCAGAGCTCTGTACAATCCATGCAATTGTCGACTTACTTTTTCATCGTTTGGACGAGTCACACTGCATATCCCATCTTTTACAGTCACTGTAATAATAGGACTAACTTTTTGTGTAAGTGTTCCCTTAGGTCCTTTAACTGTTACTAAATTATTGTTATCTATACTTACAGAGACTCCTGTAGGAATTTTTATAGGTAATTTACCAATTCTCGACATAATTTTCTCTCCTCTTTACTTTAATAAACATAACATAAAACTTCTCCCCCTACTTTTTGCTTAATCGCTTCCTTATTGGTCATCACTCCTTTGGAAGTAGAAAGGATAGCTATTCCTAATCCATTCAACACACGTGGCATATCTTTATAACCTACATATTTACGAAGTCCAGGTGTAGAAATACGAATTAATTTTTTAATAGCATTTACCTTATAAACCGGATGATATTTTAAAGCTATTTTGATAGTACCTTGAGGTCCATCGTCTAAGAACTTATAATTCAAAATATAACCGTTTTCAAATAAAATACGAGTTATTTCTTTTTTTAAATTTGATGCAGGAATTTCAACCACACGATGATTTGCTTGTATTGCATTCCGCAAACGAGTTAAATAATCTGCAATAGGATCTGTCATATATTAATTTTTTAAATTGGTCCCGACTGCCGGGATAATATTTAATTTTTTCTGTTTCTTAGAATATTATTTTCCCCTTCTTGCTAAACTTTTTAAAAGCCAACTCCTTATTGGGAAAATTATCAATATTTTCTTAATTACCAGCTTGCTTTTTTTACACCAGGGATTAATCCTTTCGAAGCCAGTTCACGAAATTGAATACGGGATAAGCCAAACTGACGCATATACCCTTTAGGACGTCCTGTTATTTTACAACGATTATGTAAACGAACAGGAGAAGCATTCTTCGGAATTAATTGAAGGGCTTCGTAATTTCCTTCAGCAAGTAATAGCTGGCGTTTAGCTGCATATTTGGCAACTAATTTTGCTCTTTTCACTTCCCGCGCTTTTAATGATTCTTTGGCCATGTTTTTTCTTTTTTTGTTAATTTTTCTTAAACGGCAATCCAAATTCTTTTAATAAAGCAAAAGCTTCTTCATCACTACGTGCTGTTGTAACAAAAGTAATGTTCATCCCCATAATACGATTGACAGCATCTATATTAACTTCAGGAAAAATAATTTGTTCAGTGATTCCTAATGTGTAATTTCCATGTCCATCTAATTTGTTATTTATTCCTTTAAAATCCCGAATACGTGGTAATGCTACACGAATTAAACGTTCCAAAAATTCATACATTCTCTCTCCTCTAAGAGTGACTCTGACGCCAATTGGCATCTTTTTTCTTACCTTGAAATTTGAAATATCTTTCTTTGATAGGGTAGCAACTGCTTTTTGACCCGTGATAGCTGTCAATTCATTTATAGCAGCATCAATAATTTTTTTATCTGATACGGCAATTCCTAAACCTTGATTTAATACAATTTTTTCTAATCGTGGAACTTGCATAACAGAAGTATATCCAAATTCTTTCATTAAATTAGGAACTATCCGTTCTTTATAATCTTGTTTTAAGTTTGCTGTATTCATTCTTAAATTTCCTCTCCAGTTTTTTTAGAAATTCTTACTAATTCCCCATCTTTATTTAATTTTCTTCCAGTGCGAACAGGCTTACCATTTTCCACTAAATTCAAATTAGAAATATGAATGGGAGCTTCCTGCTTTACTATTCCTCCTTGAGGATATTTTGCATTAGGTTTCATGTGTTTGGAAACCAGGTTAATACCTTCAACAATAGCTCGTTGTTCTTTTACTAACACTTTTAAAACTCTCCCAGTTCTGCCTTTATCTACACCAGTATTGACATAAACTGTATCACCTTTCTTTATATGTAATTTGCTCATCACTTTATATTTTTTTCAAAGAATTAAAGCACTTCTGGTGCAAGAGATATGATTTTCATATTAGTAGCACGTAATTCACGAGCCACAGGTCCAAAAATACGACTGCCTCTAAGTTCTCCTGCATTATTTAGTAATACACAAGCGTTATCATCAAAGCGAATGTAAGAACCATCGGGACGGCGGATTTCTTTCTTAGTACGTACTACCACTGCCTTTGATACCATTCCCTTTTTAATATCTGAAGAAGGTATTACACTTTTAACCGTTACAACTATTGTGTCACCCACAGTGGCGTATCTTTTTTTACTTCCGCCTAACACACGAATACAAAGAGCCTCTTTTGCTCCTGTATTATCAGCTACTGTTAGTCTTGTTTCTTGCTGTATCATAACTATTTAGCTCTTTCAATAATTTCTACTAATCGCCATCTTTTTAATTTACTCAAAGGACGAGTTTCCATAATACGTACTGTATCACCAATATTACATTTGTTTTCATCGTCCTGAGCATAGAATTTTTTCTTTTTATTTATAAATTTACCGTAAATAGGATGTTTTTCTTTCCATTTTACGGTTACCGTAATAGTTTTATCCATTTTATTGCTGGTAACAACTCCTATGCGTTCTTTTCTTAAATTTCTCTCTTCCATCAGATAATAAAAATTTATTGATTAATTTCCCGCTGACGTAATTCAGTTGCAATACGTGCGATAGTTCTACGTGTTTTTTTAATTTCCATTGGATTATCGAGCGGACTAATAGCATGATTCAACTTTAAACGTATTAAACGTTCTTTTTCTAACTCCATTCGATCGACAAGCTCTTTATTTGATAACTCTCTAATTTCTCTTGACTTCATTTTTGCTCTACATTTTTAAATTGCTTCATAATCACGCCGTATGACAAACTTTGTTGTTACAGGCAATTTCTGTGCACCTAAACGAAGAGCTTCTTTAGCAACATCTAAAGGTACACCATCAATTTCTATAAGTATTCTTCCAGGAGTAACAGGAGCAACAAATCCTTCGGGATTTCCTTTACCTTTTCCCATACGAACTTCTGCTGGCTTCTTTGTAATGGGTTTATCGGGGAAAATCCGAATCCAAACCTGCCCTTGACGTTCCATGTGTCGTGTTACAGCAACACGAGCGGCTTCAATTTGCTGACCTGTCAACCATTTAGATTCCAATGATTTGATGCCAAAACTACCAAAAGCTAACTGATTGCCCCGCTGAGCATTTCCTTTCATGCGTCCTTTTTGCTGTCTTCTGTATTTAGTTTTCTTCGGTTGTAACATGATGTTAAATCAAATTCTTATATGATTATTTATTTTTTTTCCTTTTATTAGCACCTCTGCTATGATTATTTGAATGACGAGCACCTGTACGATGATCACCTTTTACAATTTCCTTATTCCCAATAGCATAAGAAGGAGTCAAGTCCTTTTTTCCATAAATTTCACCTCTGCAAATCCATACTTTCACCCCTATTATTCCTACCTTTGTTAAAGCTTCAGCACAAGCATAATCTATATCAGCTCTAAAAGTATGAAGAGGAGTTCTGCCTTCTTTGTACATTTCAGAACGAGCCATTTCAACTCCATTCAGACGACCAGCAACATTAACTTTTATTCCTTCTGCTCCCATTCTCATAGTGGAAGCTATGGCCATTTTTACAGCTCTTCGATAAGCAATTTTACTCTCAATTTGATGAGCAATATTGTTTGCTACAATTACAGCATCTAATTCAGGACGTTTAATTTCATAAATATTAATTTGGACTTCTTTATCCGTAATTTTTTTTAATTCTTCTTTTAACTTGTCTACTTCCTGACCACCTTTCCCAATAATAAGTCCTGGCCTTGCAGTACAAACTGTAATGGTTATAAGTTTAAGAGTACGTTCAATAATGATTCGTGATACACTTGCTTTTGCCAAACGAACATTTAAGTATTTTCTTATTTTACTGTCTTCAAGCAACGTATCACTGTAATTTTCACCTCCATACCAATTAGAATCCCATCCTCTGATGATTCCTAACCGGTTACTTATTGGATTTGTTTTTTGTCCCATCGAGTAATTAAATTTGGTTATTTTGCGTTAATCTCATTTGTATTTCTTGATTCTAAAAACAACGTCACATGATTAGAACGTTTCCGAATTCGGTAACCTCTTCCTTGTGGTGCTGTTCTCAAGCGTTTTAGCATAGTGCCTCCGTCAACATATATTTTACTGATATATAAATTAGCATTATCAGCCCTCTGTTCAGTTTTATTTTCCCAATTACTAATGGCAGATTTCAATAGCTTTTCCATTTTACGGGCAGCTTCTTTAGAGGAGAATTTCAACACACTTAAAGCCTTATTTACTTCCATTCCTCTTATCATATCGGCAACAAGTCGCATTTTGCGAGTTGAAGTAGGTACATTATTTAGCTTAGCATAATAAAGTGTTCTTTTTTCTTCTTTCCTATTTTCGGCTGATATTCTTTTCCTTGAACCCATTTCTAAAAAAATTTTAAGTTTAATAGTTGACCTTCAATAATTTACTTATTTTTCCCTGAATGACCTCTAAAAGTTCGTGTCAAAGCAAATTCGCCAAGCTTATGTCCTACCATATTTTCAGTAATATAGACAGGAATAAACTTATTCCCATTATGTATGGCAATAGTATGCCCTACAAAGTCGGGAGAAATCATTGAAGCACGTGCCCATGTTTTAATTACAGATTTTTTCCCGCTTTCATTCATTGCAAGGATTTTTTTCTCCAGCTTTAAATTAATGTAAGGTCCTTTTTTTAATGAACGACTCATATTTTATATCTATTTATTATCCAATTATTTCTTTCTTCTTTCAATAATATATTGATTTGATTCCTTTTTGGGGTAACGTGTTTTATATCCTTTTGCCAACAATCCCTTGCGTGAGCGAGGGTGTCCTCCTGAAGCACGTCCTTCTCCTCCACCCATTGGGTGATCAACAGGATTCATTGCTACTCCTCTAACTCGTGGCCTTCTGCCTAACCAACGTGAACGTCCAGCTTTTCCTGATTTTATAAGAGCATGATCGGAATTTCCTACGCTTCCAATAGTCGCCTTACAAGTAGAAAGAATTTTTCGGATTTCACCCGAAGGTAATTTTATAATAACATATTTATCTTCGCGAGATATTAATTGAGCAAAAGTCCCTGCTGAACGTGCCATTGAAGCACCTTGACCGGGACGTAATTCAATATTATGAATAATAGTACCAAGTGGAATATTTGCTAATGGAAGTGCATTCCCAACTTCTGGTTCAACTTCTGGTCCGGATTGAACTTTTTGACCTACTTTTAAACCTTCTGGAGCAAGAATGTATGATTTTTCTCCATCAGCATAATAAAGCAAAGCTATATGAGCTGATCGATTGGGATCATATTCAATAGCTTTAACGGTTGCTGGCACGCCATCTTTATTACGTTTAAAATCAATAATTCTGAATTTTCTTTTGTGACCACCACCGATATAGCGCATTGTCCTTCGCCCACCATTATTACGACCACCTGTTTTCTTTTTTCCAATAACAAGGGATTTTTCAGGCTCTTTTGCAGTAATGGTATTAAAGCTACTTATAATTTTATTTCTCTGCCCGGGTGTAGTAGGGACTAATTTACGAACTGCCATGTTTTATTTTTAAATGTTGCTAAAAAAATCAATTTCTTCACCTTTTTTTAAGGTTACAATAGCTTTTTTATAAGCTGACTTCTCTCCTTCGATAATTCCGCTTTTAGTATAACGACTTCTTTTTTTAGGAGCTACTATCATGGTATTTACTTTGATTACTGTTACATTATACAAAGCTTCGACTGCTTCTTTTATCTGGATTTTATTCGCATCCCTGTTTACTTTAAATCCATACCGATTAAATTTTTCGGTTTGTTTCGTTAACTTTTCTGTAACCAGAGGTTTTATAATAATATTTTCCATTTTCCTTTTATTCTAAATTAAAAGTTTTCTCAATCGCAGAAATTGAATTTTCTGTTAATACTAACATTTTAGCATTCAGTAAAATATAAGTATTTAATTCAGAAACCGTTACTACTTTTACTGCGGGAATATTTCGAGCCGACAAATATACGTTTTTCTTTGCATTTTCTAAAACAATTAAAGGTTTTTTATCAGCTACTTGTAAATTTTTAATGATTTCTATTAATTTTTTTGTTTTTGGGGTATCGAAATCAAAATCTTCTACAACTGTAATTTGCTGATCTTTAGCTTTATAAGAAAGAGCTGATTTTCGTGCTAATTGTTTTAGTTTTTTATTTAACTTAAAACTGTAACTGCGAGGTACAGGTCCAAAAATTGTACCTCCTCCAATACGAAGTGGTGATTTAATATCACCCGGTCTTGCTCCTCCTCCGCCTTTTTGTCTGCCTAATTTACGTGTACTTCCCGTAACTTCATTTCTAGTTTTTGTTTTATGGGTTCCCTGGCGACGATTAGCCAAATGTTGTTTTGCATCCAAATAAATAGCATGGTCATTTGGCTCAATACCGAAAATTTTTTCATTCAATGACACTTTTCGGCCTGTGTCTTCTCCCTTAATATTTAATACACTTAATTCCATGGTTATTTATTGATGATTACGATTGAATTTTTAGCTCCAGGTATTGAACCTTTTACTACTAATAAATTATGTTCAGGTATCACTTTTAATACAAGTAAATTTTGAACAGTTGTTCTATTGCCTCCCATTCGTCCTCCCATTTTCATTCCTTTAAATACACGTGAAGGGAAAGAGGAAGCTCCTAATGAACCGGGGGCTCTTTGTCGATTGTGCTGTCCGTGCGTAGTTTCACCAACTCCAGAAAAATTATGTCGTTTTACTACGCCTTGATATCCTTTACCTTTTGAAGTACCAATTATATCGACATAACTATTTTCTTCAAAAATTTCTACCGTAAGAACATCGCCCGGTTTCAATTCTTTTTCAAAATCTTTAAATTCTACCAAATGTCTTTGTGGTAAAACTCCCGCAACCTTGAAATGTCCCATTTCTGATTTAATGGTGTGCTTTTCACTTTTTGTTTGAAAACCTAACTGAACAGCTTTATATCCATCCTTTTCTTTTGTTTTTACTTGTGTAACAAAACAAGGACCTGCTTCAATTACTGTACAAGGAACATTTTTCCCATTCTCACTGAAAACGGAAGTCATCCCAATTTTTTTACCTATTAATCCTGGCATTTTAAATTTAATTTAAGACCCTTAACCACTTGCGTGGGATCGGTCATTGATTATACATTTTATATTATGTATTGAATTAAAAAATTCTATCAAACTTTTATTTCCACTTCTACTCCACTTGGCAATTCAAGTTTCATCAATGCATCAACTGTTTTACTTGTTGAACTGTAAATATCAATCAATCTTTTGTAAGAAGAAAGCTCAAACTGCTCTCTTGATTTTTTATTGACAAAAGTAGAGCGATTCACTGTAAATATACGTTTATGCGTTGGCAGTGGTATTGGACCGCTTACTACAGCTCCGGTTGCTTTCACCGTTTTTACAATCTTTTCAGCCGATTTATCAACCAGATTGTAATCATAAGATTTTAATTTAATTCTAATTTTTTGACTCATAGTTTTCTTTATAAATTTCAGAATAATTTTTGTTAAGAGTCATTTGCTAACAAAAAAATTCTGAATCATAATTAATTATATTAATAATTTAATAATTCTACTTTTCCTTTTGCTTCTCCAACTACTTGTTTTGCGATAGAATTGCTCACTTCTTCATAATGATCAAATTCCATAGAAGAAGTTGCTCTACCCGAAGTAATAGTACGCAAAACCGTAACATATCCAAACATTTCTGCCAAAGGTACTTTGGCTTTTATAATACGGGCTCCCGTATGACTGGATTCTGTATTCTCTATTTGTCCTCTTCGCTTATTCAAATCAGCTATCACATCTCCCATATTTTCTTCTGGGGTTACCACTTCTAACTTCATAATAGGTTCCAGCAAGACAGGATTTGCCTTAATACAAGCATTTTTAAAAGCTATTTGAGCACAAATTTCAAAAGATAACTGATCAGAGTCAACAGGATGATAAGAACCATCTAAAACTGTTACTTTTAATTTGTCAACAGGGAAACCTGCCAAAACGCCATTTTTCATGGCCGATAAAAACCCTTTTTGAATAGCAGGTATGTATTCTTTTGGAATATTTCCACCTTTCACTAAATCAATAAACTGTAAACTTCCTTCAAAATCAACATCTGCAGGTTCAACCCTTACTATTATATCAGCAAATTTACCACGTCCGCCTGTTTGTTTCTTATAAACTTCTCTGATTTCAACAGGTTTAGTAATGGCTTCTTTATAAGCAACTTGTGGTCGTCCTTGATTACATTCTACTTTAAATTCTCGTCTTAAACGATCCAGAATAATTTCCAGATGTAACTCGCCCATGCCACTGATAATAGTCTGTCCCGACTGTTCATCTGTTTTTACTTGAAAAGTTGGATCTTCTTCAGCTAATTTAGAAAGTCCTACACTTAATCTATCTAAATCTTTCTGAGTTTTAGGTTCAATACTAATTCCAATTACTGGCTCAGGGAAATCAATCGATTCTAAAATAATAGGATGTTTTTCGTCACATAGTGTATCACCCGTTTTAATATCTTTAAAACCTACACCTGCACCAATATCACCGGCAAAAATCACATCAATATGATTTTGTTTATTTGAGTGCATTTGATAAATCCGGGAAATACGTTCATTTTTATTAGTTCTGGGATTATACACATATGAACCTGATTCAATTTTTCCTGAATAAACTCGAAAATAACACAAACGCCCTACATAAGGATCCGTTGCAATTTTAAATGCCAATGCACATAAAGGTTCATTTGGATCAGGGTGACGAATCACTGTTTTATCTAAAAAACGTGGATCTTTCCCTACAATTTCTGGATTATCCAACGGACTTGGCAAATACGCACATACCGCATCCAGCATGGTTTGAATACCTTTGTTTTTAAAAGCAGATCCGCAAATCACTGGATAAATTTCTCTTGAAAGTGTACCTTTACGAATAACAGCCTTTATTTCTTTTTCGGTAATTGTAAGGGGATCATCAAAATATTTCTGCATTAAAGCATCATCAAATTCAACTACTTTTTCCAGCAGCTTTTCTCTCCACTCTTTGGCTTCATTGATTAAATCAGCAGGAATCTCTTCTTCCTCGTATTCTGCTCCTAACGTTTCATCATGCCAGAAAATAGCTTTCATTTTGATCAAATCGACCACTCCTTTAAACTTTTCTTCAACACCGATAGGAATTTGAATAGGACAAGGATTAGCTCCCAGTATTTCTTTAATTTGTCGAATCACGCCAAAAAAATCAGCTCCTGACCGATCCATTTTATTTACAAAACAAATACGAGGAACTTTATATTTATCTGCTTGACGCCACACAGTTTCTGATTGAGGTTCTACACCCCCTACTGCACAAAAAGTAGCTATAGCACCATCAAGTACTCGCAAAGACCGTTCAACTTCAACCGTAAAATCAACATGCCCCGGGGTGTCAATCAAATTGATTTTATATTTTTGACCTCCATAATTCCAATAAGTTGTAGTAGCAGCAGAAGTAATAGTAATACCACGTTCCTGCTCCTGTTCCATCCAATCCATTGTTGCTGTACCATCATGCACTTCACCCATTTTGTGAGTCAAGCCTGTATAATACAAAATACGTTCAGAAGTAGTAGTTTTTCCGGCATCGATGTGTGCCATGATACCAATATTTCTTGTATAGCTTAAATCCGCATTAGCCATTAATAACTCGTCTTCTTTTTAAATACTTTTAAAACTTAAAGTGTGCAAATGCTCTATTAGCTTCAGCCATACGGTGAATGTCTTCCTTACGTTTGAAAGCGCCACCTTGATTATTGTAAGCATCTACAATTTCTGCAGCCAACTTATCTGACATTGAATGACCTCCCCTTTTACGAGCATATAGAATTAAATTTTTCATTGAAATTGATTCCTTCCGATCTGGTCGGATTTCTGTAGGAACTTGAAAAGTTGCGCCACCTATACGTCTTGATTTAACTTCTACCAGAGGCGTTACATTTTCCAAAGCTTTTTTCCAAATTTCCAATGACGACTTTTCTTCGTGGGGTAATTTATTTTTTACAATTTCAAGTGTATTATAAAAAATATCGAAAGCAATTGACTTTTTGCCATCGTACATTAAATGATTTACAAATTTTGTTACCATTGGATCGTTATAAACTGGATCAGGTAAAACAATCCTTTTTTTGGGTTTTGACTTTCTCATTTTTAAATTTACTTATTAGTTGTTTTTTAAAATCTTCAACGATCAAATGATCATTTACTCAACTTTTAAAAATAAAAACTCTTCAACAATTTTTTTATCTAAATGTTTATAAATATTTTATTTATTTTTTCTTTGCCGTAGCAGCTTGACTCTTTTTAGGACGTTTTGTACCATATTTTGAACGTCTCTGTAAACGTCCATTTACGCCAGCAGTATCTAAAGTACCTCTTATGACATGATAACGAACACCTGGAAGATCTTTAACACGTCCACCTCGCACCAATACTATTGAATGTTCCTGCAAATTATGTCCTTCGCCAGGAATATATGCATTTACTTCTTTTTGATTTGTTAAACGTACACGTGCTACTTTACGTAAAGCTGAATTAGGTTTTTTAGGTGTAGTTGTATAAACACGCACACATACACCTCTACGTTGTGGACACGCATCCAAAGCAGGTGATTTACTTTTCTTAAAAATTTCACTTCTTCCTTTTCTAACTAACTGTTGAATGGTAGGCATCTTTTATTTTACTTTAAATTTTTTATCAAGTTGATTTCTATTTACTTTAATCTGACCGAAACGGCTTGCAAAGTTAGTAATATTTTTTTTTATTGACAACGAGTTAAAAGTATTTTTTTCAATAAAGTTCCTTTTATGAATTTATTATAGCTTTTATTAATAAAAAAGTAAATTAAAAAAATACACGTAAAGTGATAATAATTTGATTTTTATTTATTCATACAGAATAATACTTTGAATAATTTCAATTCTAAATTTCTCATAATTTTTATTAAAGAATATTTATTTATACTTAGAATTAAAATTATAAGAATCTTTTTTAAATTATTTGAACTTTAAATAGGATAAAAAAACCTCGTCAATGTACGAGGCTTTTTTACTGCTAAATAAATTAAAAAATCATTTATTTTCTCATTGTGTTATTTTTTCTTAGAGGTTTTTCGTCTCTTGAAGGACGCGGCAATAGTGCCTTATGAGATAACTTGAATTTTCCAGTTTTTTCATCGATATCTAAAAGTTTAACTTCAATCATGTCTCCTTCTTTAATGCCCAATTGTTCAATGTTATCAATATGTTTCCAATCAATTTCTGAAATATGCAACAGACCCTCTTTGCCAGGTAAAAATTCAACAAAAATACCATACGGCATAATTGACTTGACTTTTGCTATGTAAGTTTCTCCCACTTCAGGTATAGCTACAATACCTTTAATTTTGGCAACTGCTGCCTCAATAGCTTCTTTGTTGGTTGCTGCAATTTCAACACGTCCTTGATCTCCAATTTCTTCAATAGTTATGGTAGCGCCTGTCTCGAGTTGAATATTTTGAATAATTTTCCCAGCAGGTCCAATAATAGCTCCAATCATTTCTTTGGGAACGAACATGATTACAATACGAGGAACATGAGGTTTGAAATCTGGTCGTGGTTCGGGAATAGTTTCCAGCATTTTATTCAAGATAAATAACCTTCCTTCTTTTGCTTGTTGAAGAGCTTTTTCAAGAATTTCATAAGAAAGTCCTTCTACTTTGATATCCATTTGTGTGGCAGTAATGCCATCTTTTGTTCCTGCAACTTTGAAATCCATATCACCAAGATGATCTTCATCGCCTAATATATCAGATAAAATTGCATATTTTTCTCCCTTGTTTTCAGAAATCAAACCCATAGCAATTCCAGAAACAGGTTTTTTAATTTGGACACCAGCATCCATTAATGCCAGAGTTCCGCCACAAACAGTAGCCATAGAAGAAGAACCATTGGATTCCAAAATATCAGAAACAACCCGAATAACATAGGGATAATCTTCTGGAAGTATGTTTTTCAAAGCACGAAGAGCTAAATTACCGTGACCAATTTCTCTGCGTCCTACTCCGCGTGAAGGACGTGCCTCACCTGTAGCAAAGGGTGGAAAATTATAATGCAACATAAAACGTTCTTTTCCTTGAATCAATGGTTCATCAATTAATTTTTCATCCATTTTGGTTCCAAGTGTAACTGTGACTAATGCCTGCGTTTCACCGCGTGTGAATATCGCAGAACCGTGAGTGCCAGGCAAATAATCAACTTCGCACCAAATAGGACGAATTTCAGTTGTATGGCGTCCGTCCAAACGTTTCCCTTCATCAAGAATTGCACGACGCATCGCTTCTTTTTGAACATCGTGATAATACTTGTCAATCAAAAGTTTTTTAGCCTCAGCAACTTCAGGGTCGAGCGTTACAATATAATCATTAATAATTGCTTCAAAATTTTCAGTGCGAGAATGTTTGTCATTATTTCCCGAAACAGCTATTTGATAAGCTTTGTCATACGTTTTAGCCCAAATATCTTTTTTAAGCTCTTCATCGTTTTCTTCGTGATTATATATTCGCTTTTCAGTTTTACCAACTTCTTTCATTAATTCTAACTGAGCCTGACATTGTATTTTTATCGCCTGATGAGCAGTTTTCATAGCATTCAACAAATCTTCCTCACTCACTTCTTTCATTTCACCTTCTACCATGACAATATTTTCCATTGTGGCTGCTACAATAATATCCATATCAGCTATTTCAAGTTGACTAAAAGTAGGATTAATAACAAATTCACCATTAATGCGTGCCACACGAACTTCTGAAATAGGTCCTTTAAAAGGAATACCCGAAACTGCAAGTGCAGCGGAAGCAGCCAGACCAGCCAGTGCATCAGGCATATCTTCACCATCAGCGGAACAAAGAATAATATTTACAAATGTTTCTGCATGAAAATCATCGGGAAACAAAGGTCGAAGGGCTCGATCCACCAATCGTGCAATTAAAACTTCATAGTCAGAAGGGCGACCTTCACGACGTAAAAAGCCACCTGGAAATCGACCAAAAGCTGCAAATTTTTCTTTGTAATCTACGGAAAGAGGCATAAAATCAGTGCCTTCAATCGCATCTTCAGCAGCACAAACTGTTGCCAATAACATCGTATTTCCCATACGAACCATCACTGCTCCATCTGCTTGCTTTGCCAGCTTACCTGTTTCAATCGTAATTTCTCTTCCATCATTCATTGTGATGGTTTTCGTAATTGTGTTCATAAAATTACATTTTTCTTTTTTAAATTATTTTTTTCGGCACAAATTTACAAAATTTTTTACAATATTTTTATCATATCCGTCAATTTCATAACAATATAACTAAGATAAAAAAACCTTCCTTTTTTGAAAGTATTGCTAATTAAATTCTGACATTCTGTCACCAAATCCTCTATGGCACTTTTTTTGCAAAAATTTTAAGGCAAAAAATAATTATCTCATTTTGTAAAATTTATTTTAAAATTAAAAGACATGGCAAAAGGAAAGATTGGGGTAACGAGTGAAAATATTTTCCCCGTAATTAAGAAATTCTTATACAGTGAACATGAAATTTTTCTTCGTGAACTGGTTGCAAATGCTGTTGATGCGACACAAAAGTTGAAAACTCTTGCTTCTATCGGTGAATTCAAAGGCGAATTAGGTGATCTCACCATTAGAATTTCTATTGATAAAAAGAAAAAAACACTTACTATTAGCGATAGAGGTGTAGGGATGACTGCCGAAGAAATTGACAATTATATTAATCAAATTGCTTTATCGAGCGCTCAAGAATTTCTTGAAAAATATAAAAATGATGCTCAATCACTAATTGGACATTTTGGATTAGGTTTCTATTCGGCATTTATGGTTGCAAAAAAAGTTGAGATTTTCACTTTATCCTATAAAGAAGGTGCTACGGCTCAACACTGGTCGTGCAATGGCGATCCTGAATATATTCTTGAAGAAACAATTAAGGCAGATAGAGGAACTGATGTGGTTTTGCATATTGATGAAGACAATAAAGAATTTTTGGAGGAAAATAGAATTCAAGAACTTTTAAACAAATACTGTAAATTTTTGCCCATTCCTATTGCATTTGGGAAACAGAAAGAATGGAAAGACGGTAAATATGTAGAAACCGATAAAGACAATATTATTAATAATACAGAACCTGCCTGGATTAAGAAACCAGAAGAGTTAAAAGAAGAAGATTATCTTAACTTTTACCATGAATTGTTTCCGATGAATGAGGATCCACTTTTTTACATTCATCTCAATGTGGATTATCCGTTCCATTTGACAGGAATTTTGTATTTTCCAAGAATCAAGAATAACATTGATATTCAACGAAATAAAATTCATCTTTACTGCAACCAGGTTTATGTGACCGATCATGTAGAAAATATTGTTCCGGAATATCTGACATTGCTTCACGGCGTAATTGATTCACCGGATATTCCATTGAATGTTTCCAGAAGTTATTTACAAAGTGATGCAAATGTTCGTAAAATTTCTAACCACATTACCAAAAAAGTAGCCGACCGACTTCAAGAAATCTTCAAAAATGATCGTGCTCAGTTTGAACAAAAGTGGGAAGATTTGAAACTCTTTATAGAGTATGGCATGTTGACCGATGAAAAATTTTACGAAAGAGCTGAAAAATTTGCTTTGTTCAAAAATGTGGATGGAAAATATTTTACCTTTGATGAATATAAATCACTTATTTCTGATAATCAAAAAGATAAAAATGGGAATTTGATTTATTTATATGCCACAAATGCGAATGAACAATACAGTTACATTCAGCAAGCCAAAGATAAAGGTTACGATGTTTTATTAATGGATGGTCAACTGGATATGCACTTGATTAGTCAGTTGGAAAACAAATGGGAAAAGAGCCGATTTGTTAGAGTTGACAGCGATGTAATTGATAAATTGATTCAAAAAGAAGAAATTGAAAAAGTACCTTTGACAGAGGATCAACAAGAAACACTTTCCATTGCTTTTAATTCACAACTGCCAGCGATGGATAAAACTAATTTCATTATTACGTTTGAACATTTAAAGACAAATGATTCACCTGTTTTCATTACGCAAAATGAATTTTTACGAAGGATGAAACAAATGTCGGCTATCGAAGGAGGTATGATGCAATTTTATGGCGAAATGCCCGAAAGTTTCAATCTTGTTATCAACACAGCTCATCCTTTGATTGATAAAATCTTAAATGAAATAAATTCCTTTTGCCAGGAAGAATTGGAACCTATCGAGGCAGAATTGAAAGAAAAAAGTGAAAAATACCATCAGTTAAAAGAAAGTCACAAAGATAAAAAAGAAGAAGAAATTCCTGCTGAAGAAAAAGCTGAATTGGAAGACTTGCAAAAAGAGCTCGACGAATTGAAAGAAAAGAAAAAAACAATTGTGACTAATTTTGCTAATCAATATAAGCCTATTCGTCAGTTGATCGATTTGGCTTTATTGGCAAACAATTTACTCAAAAGCGAA
>Ga0208826_1000846_pt1 | contig 29236 bp, 22 predicted proteins | sample AD_UKC115_MetaG_FD_184451 | JGI IMG/M metagenome (GOLD analysis project Ga0208826, IMG submission 184451) | Active sludge microbial communities of municipal wastewater-treating anaerobic digesters from Hong Kong - AD_UKC115_MetaG (SPAdes)... | ecosystem: Engineered > Bioreactor > Anaerobic >...
TTGCTGCGCGCGACGCTTCATGCTTCGAGCACTACCGCACGGGCGCAGCGGTGGCGACTACTCCGAGACTGCGCGCGACTGGATGCCGCTGTAGATCAGGTACGGATCGGCGCTGCCATTGATCACGGCCTCATCGACGACGACCTTGCTGACATGCTCCAGCGAAGGCAGTTCGTACATCGTTTCAAGCAAAACCGATTCGATGATCGTGCGCAGGCCGCGCGCGCCCGTTTTGCGCTTGAGCGCCTTGCGGGCGACGGCGGTGAGCGCATCGGGGCGGAACTCCAACTCGGCGCCTTCGATCTCGAACATGCGCTTGAATTGCTTGACGATCGCGTTTTTTGGTTCGGTCAGAATTTTGACCAGTGCGGCCTCATCGAGCTCTTCCAACGTGGCGACAACCGGCAGGCGACCGACGAATTCCGGAATCAAGCCGAATCGAACCAAATCCTCCGGCTCGACATCGGCCAGTACCTTGCCGACATTGGTGTGCTTGCTCTTGCTGCGGATTTCCGCTCCAAAACCGATGCCGGTGGACTCCGAGCGCTGCTGGATCACTTTTTCAAGGCCCGCGAATGCGCCACCACAAATGAACAGGATGTTCTTGGTATCGACTTGCAGGAATTCCTGCTGCGGATGCTTGCGCCCGCCCTGAGGCGGAACCGAGGCAAGCGTGCCTTCGATGAGCTTGAGCAAGGCCTGTTGCACACCTTCGCCCGACACATCGCGCGTGATCGACGGGTTTTCGCTCTTGCGCGAAATCTTGTCGATTTCATCGATGTAAACGATGCCGGTTTGCGCTTTTTCGACGTCGTAATCGCACTTCTGCAGCAGCTTCTGGATGATGTTTTCGACGTCTTCGCCAACATACCCGGCTTCGGTCAACGTCGTCGCATCGGCGATCGTGAACGGCACGTTGAGCAGTCGCGCCAAGGTTTCGGCGAGCAGCGTCTTGCCCGAACCGGTCGGGCCGATCAGAAGAATGTTCGACTTGGCCAGCTCGACTTCGTCGTTGGCCTTGCGCGATTCCATGCGCTTGTAGTGGTTGTAGACCGCGACCGCGAGCGTCTTTTTCGCGCGCGTTTGGCCGATGACGTATTGTTCGAGAACGTCGAGAATTTCCTTCGGCTTGGGCAAATGGCTGCGTGCGCCAGTGGCTTTTTCCTCGAGTTCCTCGCGGATGATGTCGTTGCACAGTTCGACGCATTCATCGCAGATGAACACGCTCGGGCCCGCAATGAGCTTGCGCACCTCGTGCTGACTCTTGCCGCAGAACGAGCAATACAGAATCTTGTTGCTGTCGCCAGAGCGGCTCTGTCGATCGTCACTCATGCCGGGCTCCGGTTCCTTTACGCAGAAAAGACAATTCAAAGAATAGCATAGGCGAACCGGATTGCGCGGCAACCCGATTCGCCACAAATGCAGTCGGGATTGGCCGACTCAAGCGGTTTTGATCGACTCGCCCGGGCGCGACTCCAGCACTTGATCGATCAGGCCGTAAGTTTTCGCATCCTCCGCGCTCATGAAGCGATCGCGCTCCATATCGCGCTCGATCTGCTCGAGCGACTGACCGGTGTGCTTGACGTAGATGTTGTTCAGGCGATTGCGCAGGTAGAGGATTTCACGCGCCTGGATCTCGATGTCGGTCGCCTGACCCTGTGCGCCGCCCGAAGGCTGGTGGATCATGATGCGCGAGTTCGGCAGCGCCAGACGCTTGCCCTTCGCACCCGCCGTCAGCAGCAGCGATGCCGCGCTGCACGCCTGGCCGACGCACATCGTGCTCACGTCGCAGCGGATGTACTGCATTGTGTCGTAGATCGCCATGCCCGCCGTGACCACGCCACCGGGGCTGTTGATGTACAGGTTGATGTCCTTCTCGGGGTTCTCCGATTCGAGGAACAGCAACTGCGCGACGATGACGTTGGCCATGTAGTCGTCGATCGGGCCGACACAGAACACGACGCGCTCTTTGAGCAAGCGCGAATAAATGTCGAAGGCCCGCTCCCCGCGAGGGGTCTGTTCGACCACCATCGGTACGAGGTTGAGGCTGCGAGCGGGTTCGTGATTGGCGATCATGCGGTTCTCCGAAAAACCATTCGATGTTTCGATGTTTCGATGCGCGGGCACTATTCATCGCACCCGCCGAGGGCATCGGATGTACGGGGTCGATGATTCGAACCCGGCCATCCGCATTCAGACGCCACTACGCCGGCCGCATCGCCTCGCTGAAGCTCAGGTGCTGTTCGGTCGCCTTGGCGTGTTCGGCGATCCAGTCGGCCACTTGATCTTCCATGACGCGGCTCTGCAACCCGCCCATGAGTTGGGGATCGCGTTGATAGAGTTCAACCACGCGCTCCGGCTCTTCGTAGGTCGAAGCGAATGAAGACAACGTCTCCGCAAGGCGGCGACTGTCGAGACGGATGCCGTTGGCGCGCGCGACCTCGCCGATCAGCACGCCGGCGGCGACGCGACGACGCGCCAGTTCCTGAAACGCTTCCGGCCCCGGCGCAACCTGGCCTTGCTGTTTGGCATGTTCTTGCGCCTGCTGGGCCAGCGACTGCGCTTCACGCTCGACCATGCCTCGCGGCAAATCGATATGTGCGTGCGCTTCGACCAATTTGCCCACGACTTCGTTCTTCAAACGCGTGGTCAGCATGCCCTTCAATTCCCGCTCGAGGTTCGCGCGTACATCGCTGCGGAATTTTTCGATGCCGCCATCCTTGATGCCGAAGGCGGCAATGAAGGCATCGTCCAACTCGGGAAGTTTCGATTCCTGCAGGCGCATGATCTTTGCGGCGACCTGCGCTTGGCGACCGGCCAAGGCCGGTTCGCGAAAGTCGGCAGGAAAATCCACCACCGTGGCCACGGCATCTCCGGCCGCATGACCGATCAACGCATCTTCGAGTTGCGTCGTCATCGAGCCCGAACCCATGATCGTACCGACGCGATCGGTGCCTTCGGGCGGATGACGAAAGGTGCCGGCGGCATCGCTGCCGTGAGCGGAATATTCGAACAACGCCATGTCGCCGGCCTGCGCGACGCGCTCGACCTGCGTCCATTCGCGGCGTTGCGCACGCAGGGTTTCGATCATCGCATCGACATCCGCATCGGCCACGATGGCGGTCGGCTTGACGATCGCGAGTTGGCTCACATCGATTGCGCCGACTTCGGGCAACACCTCGAACTTGGCTGTGTATTCGATCTGACCGTCCGTCGGCTGGCCTGTGGTGTCGATCTCTGGCGACATCGCCGGGCGCAAATTTTCCTTGCCAACGGCCTCGTTGAAGCTGTCGCGAATCAATTCGGAGATCGCCTCTCCGCGCACCTGCGAGCCAAAGCGCTGTTCGATCACGCTGGGCGGAATCTTGCCCGGGCGGAAGCCTTTCAGGCGCACGCTGCGCGCCACTTCGGCAAGGCGCGCCTTGACTTGAGTTTCGTACTGATCGGCAGGAACACGAACGGTAAGTTTGCGTTCGAGTTTGCCCAAGTTTTCGACGGAGACTTGCATAGTGAACACCTGAATGCTGGATTGAAAATTATATCGCGAGCTTGCACCGCAAGCGAGGCGACAAGTGGCAAATCAAGCTGCCGGCCGCATGACGATCGCCATGCAGAGTGTGCGAACGGAGAGACTCGAACTCTCACGGGTTTCCCCGCTGGAACCTAAATCCAGTGCGTCTACCAGTTCCGCCACGTTCGCCCGGCAAGTATTTCGATGACGCATCGCTGCGCAGCCGCAGCGCCTTCCCGCCCGATGGCTCGCCGGCGGTTTGTGAAGCGAAGGCGAGATCCGAAGCGATTGCGCTGACGCCGTGCGGATCGCCGATTGACTTCGGGGAAAATGGTGGGCCGTCTAGGACTCGAACCTAGGACCAAGAGATTAAGAGTCTCCTGCTCTACCAACTGAGCTAACGGCCCCCGTGACAATCGATCGATACCGCGCGCAGCGCGACCATCATTTCCTCCCCGCTTGCGGGAGAGGCAAGGGGTGAGGATGGGGTGGATGATGGGATTCGAACCCACGACAACCGGAATCACAATCCGGTACTCTAACCAACTGAGCTACACCCACCGCCGAGCCGGTGATTGTAACGCATTATCCGGGGTGGAACACAACAGTACATCGTCTTTTTGCGTGGCGCGCCCGGAGGGAATCGAACCCCCAACCCCGGACTTAGAAGGTCCGTGCTCTATCCGGTTGAGCTACGGGCGCATCCGGGCAGTGTAACGCACCCGCCAATACAGCCAGAAAGCCGCCAGGCGCATCGGCTTTTCCTGAGAAGTCCGACAAGGATGCCGGTCTTTTCTTTCGCATGCATGGATGACGTGGTCGGGGCAGAGGGATTCGAACTCTCGACATCCAGCTCCCAAAGCTGGCGCTCTACCAGGCTGAGCTATGCCCCGAACATTCCGCACGTCGATCAGCCCGTGCGGGGCGTGCATGGTAAGAGCCTGCCTCGCTCCAGTCAAACCCGCATCATGGATGCTCCTCGCCAGGCAACGGCCCGCATGGCACTCGCCGATGACGTGAGCTAGCATCGACGCTTCTCGATACGGAGACGAATGATGAACCTTCAGGGCAAACGGATCGCGATCACCGGCGCCGCCGGCAGCCTCGGCAGCGCGATCGTACGCGCGGCGCTCGATGCCGGCGCCACGGTGGCGGCAATCGACCATGCCGCCGTAAACGCGGGCAGCGGCAAGGTGCATGCGTTCGGCGGGGTCGATCTTTCCTCCGCCGCGGCCGTCGAGAGCACATTCGCCGCGATCGGCGAGGCGCTGGGCGGGCTGGACGCACTCGTCAACGTCGCCGGCACGTTCCGCTGGGAGAAGCTCGAAGGCGGCAAGCTGGCGACCTGGGACTTGTTGTTCAACGTCAACCTGCGCACCGCGGTCGCCTCGTGCATGGCCGCCCTGCCCTTGCTCACGCAAAGCAAGGCCGGCCGCATCGTCAACATCGGCGCGGCGGGCGCGGTCAAGGCCGGCGCCGGCATGGGCGCCTATGCCGCGTCGAAGGCTGGCGTATTCAAGCTTACCGAGGCCCTGGCCGAGGAACTCAAGGATCGCGGCGTCACCGTCAACGCGATCCTGCCGACCACGATAGACACGCCGGCCAACCGCAAGGACATGCCCGATGCGGATTTCTCGCGCTGGGTAAACCCTGCGCAGATCGCCGATGTCATCCTGTTCCTGCTCTCGGACCGGGCGCAAGCCGTCACCGGCGCGCTGATCCCGGTCGCCGGTCGCACCTGACCGGCACACCTGATTAGCCCCGACCCTCAGCCATGATAATTCGTCCTGATTCGCATCAATTCTCAGTGGAAGCAAACAAACTCCCTCTCCCCCAACAGCTCTATCGTTGGGGGAGAGGGCTTGCTCCGCGCTGAGATTCAGCGCTAATCAGGTCGGCACAAAGGACGATACCGCCCGCGCATCGCGGCGACTAGAGTAAAGCATCGAATATTTCACCGTAATTTCTCTTCTCCTCCCGTTCCAGGATTTCCATGGCCTCGCCCGTTCTCCCCCAAGGCGTTTCGATCAACGCCCCGCTGCATCCGCGTTTCGACGAAATTCTCACCCATGACGCGCTCGCCTTCGTCGCCAAACTGCATCGTGCTTTCGAGCCGCGTCGCCAGGAATTGCTCAAGGTGCGCATCGCGCGTCAGGCGCGCATCGATGCCGGCGAAATGCCCGATTTTCTGCCGGAAACGAAACACGTGCGCGAGGGCGACTGGAAGATCGCGCCGCTGCCGAAGGCGCTGGAATGCCGCCGCGTCGAGATCACCGGGCCGGTCGAGCGCAAGATGATCATCAACGCGTTCAACTCGGGCGCGGATTCGTACATGACCGACTTCGAGGATTCGAACAGCCCGAACTGGTTCAACCAGATTCAGGGCCAGGTGAATCTGCACGACGCGATCCGCGGCACGATCAGTTTCACCAATGAAGCCGGCAAGACGTACAGGCTCAACGACCAGATCGCGACGCTGCAAATCCGCCCGCGCGGCTGGCATCTCGACGAGAAGCACGTGAGCGTCGACGGCCAGCGCGTGTCCGGCGGCATCTTCGATTTCGCTCTGGTGTTTTTCCACAACGCCAAAGAGCAGATCGCGCGCGGCTTCGGCCCGTTCTACTACCTGCCGAAACTGGAGAGCCACCTCGAAGCGCGCCTGTGGAATGACGTGTTTGTCATGGCGCAGAACGAACTCGGCATCGCGCAGGGCTCGATCAAGGCGACCGTGTTGCTGGAAACGATCCTAGCCACGTTTGAGATGGAAGAAATTCTCTACGAACTGCGCGAGCACTCGGCCGGCCTCAACGCCGGGCGCTGGGACTACATTTTCAGTGCGATCAAAAAGTTCAGGAACAAGCCCGGTTTCTGCCTCGCCAATCGCGCCGCGATCAACATGGAAGTACCGTTCATGCGCGCGTACGCGCTCGCTCTCGTGCAGGCCTGCCACAAGCGCGGCGCGCCGGCGATCGGCGGCATGGCCGCGTTGATCCCGATCAAGGGCGATGCGGCGGCGAACGAGAAGGCACTGGCTGGCGTACGCCACGACAAACGCCGTGATGCGCAAGACGGATTCGATGGCGGCTGGATCGCGCACCCCGGGTTGGTCGATATCGCGATGGAAGAATTCGTGACCGTACTCGGCGATGCGCCAAACCAGTGGGGCAAGCAGCGCGACGAGAAGATCGTCGCGGCAGCCTTCCTCAACTTCGTGCCCGAGGCGCCGATCACCGAAGCCGGACTGCGCAACAACATCAATGTCGGCATCCACTATCTCGGCAGCTGGCTCGCCGGCAACGGCTGCGTGCCTATCCACAACCTCATGGAAGATGCCGCGACCGCCGAGATTTCGCGCTCGCAGGTCTGGCAATGGGTGGTCAGCGACAAGGGCGTGCTCGACGACGGCCGCAAGGTCGACGTCGCGCTCGTGCGCGCGCTGATTCCCGAGGAACTGGCCAAGGTCAAAGCCACCGTCACCGCCGCGGGCGAAAACGCCGCGACCTACGATCAGGCCGCGACGATCTTCGTGGAGATGGCATTGTCGAAGAACTTCCCTGAGTTCCTGACTCTGCCCTTGTACGAGGCGATGGCCTGAGTTTGGCGTCGCGCGTCGTCGGGGCACGACGCGCGACGCAATCGGCTAGGTCTTGTGCTCGGTTGTGCCGACGATCCGGTAGTTCGGCGACTTTTCTTCGCGTTCTGTTTGCAACAGGCCGCGCGCCTTGGCTTCTTCGAGCACCGCATTGAATGACTTGAATCCATAGTAGCTTTCGTTGAACTCGGGTTTGCGCCGTTTCACGGCTTGTTTGACCATGGAGCCCCAGAGTTTTTCTCCCTCGCCGCGCTCTGCGATCAGGGCCTCGACGGTTTCGATGACCAAGTCGATTGCTTCCCGCTTCTTCTTCTCGTCGCGCTCTTGCGGGGTTGCCGGCGCCGAAACCTTCGGCTTCTTTTCCGCGACCTTCTTCTGTGGCGCTTGCTTTTGCACGCGCACCAGATCGTCGTAGTAGATGAACTCGTCGCAGTTCGCGATCAGCAATTCCGACGTCGAGTTCTTCACGCCGACGCCGATCACCAGCTTGTTGTTCTCGCGCAACTTCGACACCAGCGGCGAGAAGTCCGAATCACCGCTGAGGATGACGAAGGTGTCGACATGCGCCTTGGTGTAGCACAGGTCGAGCGCATCGACGACCATGCGGATGTCGGCCGAGTTCTTGCCCGACTGGCTGACATGCGGCACCTCGATCAGCTCGAACGAGGCGTAATGCATCGCCGGGCGGAATTCCTTGTAGCGCTCCCAGTCGCAATACGCCTTTTTCACGACAATGCTGCCCTTGAGCAGCAGGCGCTCGAGCACACGGGTGATGTCGAACTTGTCGTACTTCGCCTCGCGCACGCCGAGGGCGAGGTTCTCAAAGTCGCAGAACAGGGCGAGGTTGCGCGTTTCGGTCTGCATGGCGTGATCCGGGTGGGCCGGCACGGGGCGCGGCGTCGACGGACACTGTGCCCGTCCGACAACCCGCCTTCAAGCCCGATTTCGTTCCGCAACGCGCGCAAACAAAAAGGCCGATGCGCTTGGCATCGGCCTTTTTGTTTGTATATGGCGCGCCCGGAGAGATTCGAACTCCCGACCACCAAGTTCGTAGCCTGGTGCTCTATCCAGCTGAGCTACGGGCGCTCAGTGAGCCGCGCATTATCCGGGCAAGGATGGGCTGCGTCAATACCGGACCGTGCGCGGGTCACTCGATCGAATTGAAGGCAAATACCCATTTCCATAAGCCGCCAGCTTTGACGTAGACAGAGTTTTCAGCGACCTTCAAATCACCGATGTCCTGACCGCCGCAGGTGCCCTTGTAGAGCCCCGTCACCGTCATCATGCCGACCGTGGGCGAAACGGCGGTTCCGACGCCATGGGTCAACGTGAAACTCTTGACGTGACACAAGTCGCTCGTCCAGGCCTTGACCGTGGCAGGCTTGTTCGCGGTAAACGTGCCGTAAATATCGACGAAGGCGATATCGTTTGCGGTCAGTGCGTTGATCGTTTTGGCATCATGCCGCATCCACGCATCCGACACGGCATTCTCGACCGCCAACAGTGTGTTGGTAATCGGATCGGCCGTCACCTTGTGCGCTGAATGGCCCGTGTTGGCGTTCGTTGCGGCGTGGACGTCCGTTCCAGGTTCTGCCTTTTTGTCGCCCGACGGCGGAGCGCTGGGATCGACGATCGGGTTTTCGCCGTGAAAGACTGCCTGCCAGCGGTCGCCGTTTCGGACCCACACCGTCGCCGCACGGGCCGAGTTGGGGAGTTTCTCGGTCTTGCCGTTTTCTGTACAGCTACCCTGCATGTTCGACACATAGCTGAGCACATAGGCGTCCTTGTCGATCTTCAGTAAATGCGGCTCGCTCAGTACCCACCCCGGAGTGACTTCGCAGCGGACGCCGCGGATTCGGTCGACGGCATCCGCCTTGCTGCGACGAATTCCGTCTTGCTGCGCCACCCACTTGTCGCTGAGCAGACTTTCAAAAAATGGGCCATCACCCTTGATATAGGCTTCGTGCGCCTGCTTTTCCAAGGCGAGCAAGGCACTCACCGTCGGTGCCTTGTCGACCGGCTTGGTGGCGTGGGCGTTCCCGGCTGCCGCCATGCTGGCAGGTACCGCCCATGCCGAAAGCGCGACGGCGATGTTGAAAGCGAATGGCCAATACGCTGATTTGCAGATCATCGGTTTCCCCTCGTTGCTTGCTGAGTTCGTCGAAGGCGGGCACGGCGGATCGGCCGCGTTATGGCGCATCCCGCTTTGCGGAGATCGAACACTACTCCGCTGGAATTCGCAGCGCTACTTCCGCCCGCTTTGCTGGGATAATGCTCCCCTTGCACGAGCGCACTGCGCGAAAATGTCCCCCGCGGTCGCTCGCGCCCGCCCCCACCGGAGCAGTCCGCCATGAACACGAACCATCGCAAGCCACTCCCGGGTACCCGTCTCGACTGGTTCGACGCGCGCGCCGCCGTCGATGCCATCGCGCCGGGCGCGTGGGACGCCCTGCCCTACACCGCGCGCGTGCATGCCGAGAACATCGTGCGCCGCGCCGATCCCGCGCGTATCGATGCATACCTGGGCCAGCTCATCGAGCGCAAGCGCGATCTCGATTTCCCGTGGTTTCCGGCGCGCGTGGTCTGCCACGACATCCTCGGCCAGACCGCGCTGGTCGACCTCGCCGGGTTGCGCGATGCGATCGCCGATCAGGGCGGCGATCCGGCGGCGGTGAATCCGGTGGTGCCGGTGCAATTGATCGTCGATCACTCGCTTGCGGTCGAATGCGGGGGTTACGATCCGGACGCGTTTGCGAAAAACCGCGCGATCGAGGACCGCCGCAACGAAGATCGTTTCCACTTCATCGACTGGACGAAAAAGGCGTTCCGCAACGTCGACGTGATTCCGCCCGGCAACGGCATCATGCACCAGATCAATCTGGAGAAAATGTCGCCCGTGATTTACGTGCGGGACGGAGTCGCCTTCCCCGACACCTGCGTCGGCACCGACAGCCATACGCCGCACGTCGATGCGCTCGGCGTGATCGCGGTCGGCGTCGGCGGTCTCGAAGCGGAGAATGTGATGCTCGGCCGCGCCTCGTGGATGCGCCTGCCCGACATCGTCGGCGTGGAGCTTTCCGGCAAGCCTGCGCCGGGCATCACCGCGACCGACATCGTGCTCGCCTTGACCGAATTCCTGCGCCGCGAAAAAGTCGTCGGCGCCTATCTGGAATTTCGCAGCGACGGCGCGGCGGCATTGACCGTCGGCGACCGCGCGACGATCTCGAACATGGCGCCCGAGTACGGCGCGACCGCCGCGATGTTCTTCATCGACGCCAACACGCTCGATTACCTGCGATTGACCGGGCGCAGCGACGAGCAGGTCGCGCTGGTCGAAACCTACGCAAAGGCTGCCGGCCTCTGGGCCGATGCGCTCAAAACCGCGCAATACGAGCGCACGCTGCATTTCGACCTGTCCAGCGTCGTGCGCAACATGGCCGGGCCATCCAATCCGCATCGACGCCTGCCGGTCAGCGAACTCGCTACGCGCGACATCGCCGACGAGGCCAAGCTCGCCGTGGGCAAGGCCGACGAGGCCAAGGGCCTGATGCCCGACGGCGCGGTCATCATCGCCGCGATCACAAGCTGCACAAATACTTCCAATCCACGCAACGTCATCGCCGCCGGCCTGATCGCGCGCAACGCGAACGCGCGCGGCCTCGTGCGCAAGCCGTGGGTCAAGTCTTCGCTCGCGCCCGGCTCCAAGGCCGTGCGCCTGTATCTGGAAGAAGCCGGCTTGCTGCCGGAACTCGAAAAACTCGGCTTCGGCATCGTCGGCTTCGCCTGCACCACCTGCAACGGCATGAGTGGCGCGCTCGATCCCAAAATCCAGCAGGAAATCATCGACCGCGACCTATACGCGACCGCCGTGCTCAGCGGCAACCGCAACTTCGACGGCCGCATCCATCCGTACGCGAAGCAGGCCTTTCTCGCCTCCCCGCCGCTGGTCATCGCCTACGCGATTGCCGGCACGGTGCGCTTCGACATCGAAAAAGACGTGCTCGGCGTCGATGCGCAAGGCGTTGCGGTGCGGCTCAAGGACATCTGGCCGTCCGATGCCGAGATCGACGCGATCGTGAAATCGAGCGTGAAGCCGGAACAATTCCGCCGAGTCTACGAGCCGATGTTCAAGCTCGCCGTCGATGCGGGCGAGAAAGCCGCACCACTGTACGACTGGCGCGCGATGAGCACCTACATCCGCCGCCCGCCGTACTGGGAAGGCGCGCTCGCCGGCGAACGCACTCTGCGTGGATTGCGCCCGCTCGCCGTGCTCGGCGACAACATCACGACCGACCATCTGTCGCCGTCGAACGCGATCCTCGCAGCGAGTGCGGCCGGCGAGTACCTCGCGAAAATGGGCCTGCCCGAAGAGGACTTCAATTCCTACGCCACGCATCGCGGCGATCACCTCACCGCGCAGCGCGCGACCTTCGCCAATCCGCAGCTCGTCAACGAGATGGCCGTCGTCGATGGCGCGGTGAAGAAAGGTTCGCTCGCGCGCGTGGAGCCGGACGGCACCGTCCTGCGCATGTGGGAGGCGATCGAAACCTACATGGATCGCAAGCAGCCGCTGATCATCGTCGCCGGCGCCGACTACGGCCAGGGTTCATCGCGCGACTGGGCCGCGAAAGGCGTGCGTCTTGCCGGCGTCGAAGTCATCGTCGCCGAAGGTTTCGAGCGCATCCACCGCACCAACCTGATCGGCATGGGCGTGCTGCCGCTGGAGTTCCAACCCGGCCACACCCGCAAAACCTACGCCATCGACGGCACCGAAACCTTCGATGTAACCGGCAAGCCCGCACCGCGCGCGAACTTGACCCTCGTCATCCATCGCAAAAACGGCGAGCGCATCGACGTGCCCGTCGTCTGCCGTCTGGACTCCGACGAAGAAGTCTCGATCTACACCGCCGGCGGCGTGCTGCAACGCTTCGCCCAGGACTTCATCGAATCGACCAAGGCGGCGTGAGTCATGACAGCCATTGCACAAATCAAGATTCCCGCCACCTACCTGCGCGGCGGCACCTCGAAAGGCGTGTTCTTCCGCCTGCACGACCTGCCCGCGGCCGCGCAGACGCCCGGCGCCGCGCGCGACGCGCTGCTGTTGCGCGTGATCGGCTCGCCCGATCCTTACGCCAAGCAGATCGACGGCATGGGCGGCGCGACGTCGAGCACGAGCAAGACGGTGATCGTCTCGAAAAGTGCGCGGCCTGATCACGACGTGGATTATCTGTTCGGCCAGGTGTCGATCGACAAGCCGTTCGTGGACTGGTCGGGCAATTGCGGCAATCTGTCCGCCGCGGTCGGGCCGTTTGCGATCGCGTCGGGTTTGATCGACGCGGCGAAGATTCCGCGCGACGGTGTCTGCACGGTACGCATCTGGCAGGCGAACATCGGCAAGACGATCATTGCGCACGTGCCGATCACGCAGGGCGACGTGCAGGAAACCGGCGATTTCGAGCTCGACGGCGTGACCTTTCCGGCGGCGGAAATCCAGCTCGAATTCCTCGATCCGGCCGACGAGGGTGAGGACGGCTGTGCGATGTTTCCGACCGGCAATCTCATCGACGATCTCGACGTACCCGGCATCGGCAATTTCAAGGCGACGCTGATCAACGCCGGCATCCCGACGATCTTCCTCAATGCCACGGACCTCGGTTACGCCGGCACCGAGCTTCAGGATGCGATCAACGGCGACGCCAAGGCGCTGGCGAGGTTCGAGACGATTCGCGCGCACGGCGCGATCAAGATGGGGTTGATCCACGATGCCGCCGAAGCGGCGCAGCGCCAGCATACGCCGAAGATCGCCTTCGTCGCGCCGCCGGCGAGCTACGCCGCATCGAGCGGCAAGGCGATTCATGCGAACGACATCGACCTCAACGTGCGCGCGCTGTCGATGGGCAAGCTGCATCACGCGATGATGGGTACGGCGGCGGTCGCGATCGGCACGGCGGCGGCGATTCCGGGCACGCTGGTCAATCTCGCCGCCGGCGGCGGCGAGCGCCATGCGGTGCGCTTCGGCCACCCGTCCGGCACCTTGCGCGTGGGTGCGGAAGCAACCCGCATCGATGGTCAATGGGCGGTAAAGAAAGCGATCATGTCGCGCTCCGCGCGCGTGCTGATGGAAGGCGCCGTGCGCGTGCCGGGCTAGCGAAATCCCCCTCACCCAACCCTCTCCCCCGACAAGAGCGCTCGGGGGAGAGGGCTCAAGATCAAGGTGCGTTCCGGTAAGCTTGGTCCATGAGCCAAGCAAGTTTTTTCTGGCACGACTACGAAACCTCGGGCACCGACCCGCGCCGCGACCGCGCCGTGCAGTTCGCCGGCCAGCGCACGACGCTCGAACTTGAACCCATCGGCGAGCCGGTTTCGATCTACTGCCAGCCCGCACCGGACGTGTTGCCGCATCCGGCCGCCTGTCTCGTCACCGGCATTTCGCCGCAGCAGGCCGAGCGCGAAGGTGTCATCGAAGCCGAATTCACCGCGCGCCTGCACGAAGAACTTGCCCTGCCCGGCACCTGCGGCGTCGGCTACAACTCGCTGCGCTTCGACGACGAGTTCACCCGCAACCTGCTCTATCGCAATTTTTACGACCCCTACGAGCGCGAATGGAAAGACAAGAACTCGCGCTGGGATCTGATCGATCTCGTGCGCATGTGCTATGCGCTGCGGCCGGATGGAATCCATTGGCCCGAACGCTTGCCGGGCATACCGAGCTTCAAACTCACGGACCTCACGTCCGCAAACCATCTCGACCACGCGCACGCGCACGATGCGCTGTCCGACGTGCAGGCGACGATCGCCCTCGCCCGCCTGCTGCGCGCGCGCCAGCCGCGGCTGTGGCAGTTCTATTTCGAGTTGCGCAAAAAGCAGCGCGCATTCGAGCTGCTCGACTACGCGCATCGCACGCCGGTGCTGCACGTGTCCTCGCGCTATCCGGCCGAGCGTGGCTGCCTCGCGATGATCGTGCCGCTCGCCGCGCATCCGAGCCAGGGCAACGGCGTGATCGTCTACGACCTCGGCATCGATCCCGCGCCGCTGCTCGAACTCGACGCCGAGGAAATCGCCGATCGCGTGTTCACGCCGCGCGCCGACCTGCCCGAAGACATCAAGCGCATTGCGCTCAAGACCGTGCATGCGAACAAATCGCCCGCGCTCGCGCCGCTGTCGGCCTTGAACGGTGTCGACACCGCGCGCATCGGGCTCGATGTCGAGCGTTGCGAGGCGCATCTGGAGCGTTTGCACAAAGCCGAGGGCTTGACCGAAAAGCTGCATGCCGTCTTTTCGACCACGCGCGAACAGCGCGCCAACGTCGATGCCGACCTTGCCATTTATTCGGGCTTTCCCTCGGATGCCGACAAACGTCTGTTCCGCGAAGTACGCCGCACGCCGCCCGAGCAGCTCGGCACGCGCCCGTTTGTTTTCGTCGATCCGCGCTACACCGAACTGCTGTTCCGTTACCGCGCGCGCAACTGGCCGCAGACGCTGAGCGCCGACGACGCCGAGCGCTGGAACGAATTCCGCCGCATGCGCCTGATCGTGCAGACCGATGCGACTGCACTGACCCTGCCCGACTATCTCGCCGAAATCGCCGCATTGCGCACCGCGCCGACGACGCGCCCGGACCAACTCGCACTGCTCGACCAGCTCGAAGCGTGGGGGCGTGGGATTCCGTTGTAGATGGGGCATTGTCGGACTGCCCTTGCTCGAACCTATCTCAAAACTGCTGCGCTCGACATTTCGCGCGCCGGCGGTGCTCGACCGGACCGGTACACGGATGTACCGTTTTGTGGCCCGAGGAAATCCTCACATACTCACTTGTATGCTCCGGTTCCTGTGCTCCGGCGACGCGCGAACTCTCTTCGCTCGCTACGTTTTGAGATAGATTCTCGTCATTCCCGCAAAAGCGGGAATCCAGTTTTTCTTTTCGTGCTGTTGGCATCAAAGCGCGATCAAGATGGATTCCCGCGTTCGCGGGAATGACAGCGAAAAGCAAAGCAATATACTGCACGCTACCCGATCGCATATTCGTCGAAACAAAGCATATGGCCGCAACCTATTTCACCCCCGCCAGCCTCAAACTGATGCGCGAGTTCGCACGCAACAACGACCGCGAATGGTTCAGCGCGAACAAGGCACGCTGGGAGGCTGTGGTGCGCGATCCGTTCCTGCATCTGATCGGCGATCTCGCCGCACCGCTGGCGAAGATCAGCAAGCACTATCGCGCCGATCCGCGTCCGCACGGCGGCTCGATGTTCCGCATCTACCGCGATACGCGCTTCGCCAAGGACAAGACGCCGTACAAGACCTGGCTCGGCGCGCGCCTGTACCACGAACGTGCGCCGCAGGTGCATGCGCCGCTGTTCTACATGCATGTGCAGCCCGGTCAGAGTTTTGCCGGTGGCGGACTCTGGCACCCGGAACCACCGATGCTCGCGCGCGTGCGCGAATTTCTCGTCGACAATCCGGCTGCATGGAAGAAAGCGACGCGCGGCAAGCGCTTTCTCGACACCTTCGCCCTCGGCGGCGAAGCCCTGTCGCGGCCGCCGCAGGGCTTCGATCCCGCGCACGAGCTGATCGCCGACTTGAAGCGCAAGGATTTCGTCGCCTCGCGCGAGCTGACCGATGCGCAAATCACCTCGGCGGAGCTGGCGCCGCTGATGCTGGAAAGCTTCAAGGGCGTGGCACCGATGCTCGATTATCTGTGCGCGGCGCTCGATCTGGAATTCTGAAGGTCGCATCGATGGCTTCCCACGACCAGGCTGCGCTGCGCGCGATCGCCGTTTTCAAGCTGGCCAAGGCGCTCGGGCTTGTCCTCGTTGCCATCGCCGCGTTCGGCCTCGTGCACACGCCTTGGCTCGATCGGCTCGCACGCTGGCTGCTGAGCCTGCCGCTGCAGGCCGGCCATGCCGCCATCGTGCGCTGGGTGGAGCAGTTGCTCGATTGGAGCCCGAAGCGTTTCGAGCTGATCGGCACGCTGGCGATCGCCTACGGTTCGGTGTTCGCAACCGAGGGCTGGGGCCTGTGGACCGGCCGGCGCTGGGCCGAATATCTCACCGTGTTCGCCACCGCCTCGCTGATTCCGTTCGAGGCCTGGGAAATCTGGCATCGCTTCGGCTGGCTCAAGATTGCCGCGCTGGCAATCAACCTTCTCATCGTCGTCTATCTGTGGCGGCTGGTGCGTCGCGGACGTTGAGTGTTCATGCCTTGGCGAATGGAAAAGCCAACACCTCGCGGATATCGTCGGTGCCGAGCATCGCCATGAGCAGGCGCTCGACGCCGAGCGCGACCCCGGCACAGTCGGGCATGCCCGCCGCCAGCGCCGCGAGCAGGTTTTCGTCGATCGGCACTTCGGCCACACCGCGCTCGCGCCGGCGCGCGTTATCGCGCTCGAAGCGCGCTCGCTGCTCGGCCGCATCGGTCAGCTCGTGGTAACCGTTGGCAAGCTCCTGCGTGCCGACGTACAGCTCGAAGCGCTCGGCCACCGGCGGATCGTCCGCACGAATCTTGGCCAGCGCGCATTGCGTGGCCGGGTAGTCGCAGACGACCGTGATGCGATCGGCCGGAAACGTCGGCTGGATGCGGTGCGTGAGCAGCAGGTCGAGCCAGTCGTCGCGGCCAAGACCTCGCGCATCGATCCGCACGTCGCCAAGCGCGGCATGCAGGTCGGCGTCCGTGGCCTCGAACGGATCGACGTCCAACGCCGAAACGAACAAATCGCGATACGTATACTTTTTTACTTCCACCTGGCGTCCGGCCGGCGCCAGCGCCGCGCACACGAGTTCGACCGTTTCCTCGATCAACTGCCGGTGATCCCAACCGACCCGATACCACTCGAGCATCGTGAACTCGGGATTGTGCCGCCGCCCGGCCTCGCCATTACGGAACACACGACCGAGCTCGTAGATGTCGCCGATGCCTGCGGCAAGCAAGCGCTTCTGCGCGAACTCGCTCGATGTGCGCAGCCAGCGCTGCGGCGCGCCCGCGTCGGCGTGACCGGAAAAACGCGTGCTGAAACTTTCGATGTTCGGATCGGTATTGGCTGCGGCGGACAGCACCGGCGTCTCCACTTCGAGCACGCCGCGCTCGGCGAAGAACTCGCGAATCAGCGCGTACAGGCGCGCGCGCTGGGGCAAAGCGGAGAAGCTCCCCCTCACCCAACCCTCTCCCCCAAGCGTCGCTTGGAGGAGAGGGCTTTGTGGTGGCGGCAAACGATGTGCCTCGCCGGTCGTGCTTTGGCTTTGCACTTGGCTTTGCACTTGGCTTTGCGCGGTGCTTCTGCTCCCTCTCCCCCGGCGCAGCCGGGGGAGAGGGTTGGGGTGAGGGGGCGCTTTCAAGGCCCGCAAAATCTCCGCAAGCACATCCTCGGTTCGTTGCAACACATCATTGTTCCAGAAGCGCAACACGCGAAAACCAGCCGCTTCAAACACGGCGCTGCGCTGCGCGTCATATTCCGATTGCTCGAAATGCTGACTGCCATCCAGTTCCACGATCAAACCCGACTCGATGGAAACGAAATCGACGATGTAACCGACCAGCCGGTGCTGACGTCGGAATTTGCAGCCGAACTGGTTGTTGCGCAATCGCAGCCACAGATGCTTTTCCGCATCGGTCTGCGTCACTCGCAAGCGTTTGGTGTGATCGGTCAGAGCGCCCCCTCACCCAACCCTCTCCCCCGACTGCGTTGGAGGAGAAGGCTATGGTTTTTCCCAAATGCCGGAATGCGCTCAGACATCCTGCGCATCCAGAAATTCGAGCAGCCGTGCCTCGTCCCAGACCTCGATGCCGAGTTCGCTGGCCTTGTCGAGTTTCGATCCGGCGTCGCTGCCAGCGACGACGAAACTGGTTTTCTTCGACACGCTGCCGGCGACCTTGGCCCCGAGCGCTTCGAGCCGCGCCTTGGCTTCCTCGCGCGTCAGCGCGTTGAGGCTACCGGTGAGCACGGCGGTTTTTCCAACCAAGGGGCCTTCGCTCGCGCGCTGCGGCTCGTGCTCCGTCCAAGCGACCCCGTTGGCGCGCAGCGCAGCGATCACCTCGCGGTTGTGCGCCTGCGCGAAGAAGCGCGCGATATGCGCAGCGACAATGGGGCCGATATCGGGCACCGTCTGCAGCGCATCTTCGTCCGCCGCCATCAACACATCGAGCGAGCCGAACCAGCGCGCGAGCTGTTTCGCCGTCGCCTCGCCGACATCGGCAATGCCGAGCGCATAGAGAAACCGCTCCAGCGTCGTCTTGCGACTGCTCGCAATCGCTTCGATCAGGTTTTCGGCCCATTTGGTCGCGACCTTGCCGGCCTTGACCGTCTCCGGCGTAGTGCCGTCACGTTCTTCGGCGCGGCGCTTCATCGCGAGCAAGTCGTCGAGCGTGAGCTTGTACAGGTCGGCGACTGATTTGACGTAGCCGAGATCGGTCAAATCTTCGATATAGCGCTCGCCGAGGCCGTCGATATCGATCGCGCGGCGCGAGGCGAAATGAAAAATCGCCTGCTGCACTTGCGCCGCGCAACTCAATCCACCCGTGCAGCGCGCGACGGCTTCGCCTTCCTCACGCACGATGTCCGCGCCGCACACCGGGCAGGTCGGCGGCATCGTCCACGGCGCTCGTGCGTCGTGCTGCGCATCGGCGACGACGCTGACCACCTCGGGAATGACATCGCCCGCGCGGCGCACGACCACCGTGTCGCCGATGCGCACGTCGAGGCGTCCCACTTGGTCGGCGTTGTGCAGCGTCGCGTTGGTCACGGTGACGCCGCCGACGAACACGGGCTTCAGGCGCGCCGTCGGCGTCGCCGCGCCGGTGCGGCCGATGTTGATGTCGATCGCTTCGATCGTGGTCGTCATCTCCTGCGCCGGAAACTTGTGCGCGATCGCCCAGCGTGGCGTGCGCCCGACGAAGCCGAGTTCGCGCTGCAGGGTGAGATCGTCGAGCTTGTAGACGACGCCGTCGATGTCGAACGGCAGCGCGTCGCGCTGCACACCGATGCGCCGGTAGTAGTCGAGGCAGCCGCCCTCGCCCTGCGCCGTGGCGACGAGCGTGCTGACCGGAAAGCCCCAGTCGCGCAGCTTGCGCAGCGTCTGCGAATGCGTCGGCGGCAAGATGCCGCCCTCGACCACGCCAACCGCGTAGGCATAGAAAGCGAGCGGCCGCTTCGCCGTGATGCGCGGATCGAGCTGGCGCAACGAGCCCGCGGCGGCGTTGCGCGGGTTGACCAACGGCTTGATCTTGCCGCCGGACTCGCGCGCGATCTCGTTGTATTTTTCGAAACCGGCGCGCGGCATGTAGACCTCGCCGCGCACTTCGAGCACGGCGGGCCAGTCCTTGCCCTGCAATTTGAGCGGGATCTGCTTGATCGTGCGCAGGTTCGCCGTCACGTCCTCGCCGCTCTCGCCGTCGCCGCGCGTCGCGCCACGCATGAAGCGACCCTGTTCGTAGCGCAGGCTGATCGCAAGGCCATCGAATTTGGGTTCGACCGAGAATGTCAGCGGCATGCTTGTTTCGGCATCGAGTCGATTGCGGATGCGGCGCGCGAACTCGGCAATCTCCTCGTCGCTGAACGCGTTCGCGAGCGAGAGCATCGGCATTTCATGGCGCACCTCGGCGAACTCGCCCGAAGGCGCCGCCCCGATGCGCTGCGTCGGCGAATCGGGCGTGACCAGTTCCGGATGCGCCGCTTCCAGCGCCTCCAGCTCGCGCATCAGCGCGTCGTATTCGGCGTCCGGAATCGTCGGCGCATCGAGCACATGGTAGCGGTGGCTGGCTTCGTCCAGGCGCTCGCGCAGGTCCGCGGCACGCCGGCTGGCATCGTTTGCAACGGCAGGATTCATCGTGCCAGTTTACCAACGTCTTGCATATTGCACCGCGCTTGCCCGAAGCTTGTCGTCCGCAACGGAGAGACAACGATGGCGAAATCGAACTGGAAAGCGTTTCCGCATCCCGACAAGGCCTACGACTACGCGGGCGACAAGCTGGCCAAGGCCTGGGCCAAACTGCATGCGGGTGATCAGGAACCGTTTCCCGACGAGAAGCACATTGCCAAGCTGCTCAAGGCGAATCCGAGGCTCGGCAAGGACGCGGCCAAGATCGCCGATGCGCTGCAGGACGCCTGGCGCGCGTTCCATCGCGGCGATTTCCACGCGGCCTACGAGGCCGGCGTCGCGCTGAAGGCGCTCGGCGCCTCGGTCGCGATCAAGGCCGGCGGCATTCACGCGACCTATCTCGTCGACAACGACAAGGACAAGACCGCGCGCTTCGAGGCGCTGGCCAAACTCGCCGACGAGGCGATCGCCGCGCTGCCGGGCGAAGCGAATTCGCACTACCGGCGCGCGTTCGCGCTGGGCCGTTACAGCCAGACGCTGTCGATCACGCAGGCGCTCGCGCAGGGCATCGGCGGCAAGGTCAAGGAATCGCTCGACAAGGCGCTCAAACTCGCACCCAAACACGCCGAAGCGCACACCGCGCTTGGCCTGTATCACGCGGAGATCGTCGGCAAGGTTGGCGGCATGCTCGCCAAACTGACCTACGGCGCGAGCGCGGCCGAAGCCGAAAAACAGCTCAAGGAAGCGTTGAAGCTCACCCCCGACTCACCGATCGCTCACGTCGAATACGGCAACGCGCTGATGCTGCTGCACGGCGACAAGCGCGAGGACGACGTCGCCGAAGCCTACGCGAAGGCCGCGAAGCTCAAGCCAAAAGACGCGATGGAAGCGCTCGACGCGGCATGGGCGAAGGAACAGATCGAATAACCACCTCGGCCACGAAGCGGTGCGTCATTCTCAATGAACGTTCCGCACCTTGCTTCCACGAGGCAAAGCGTGCGCTACCAGACCTGCACGCGTTCCTTCGGTGCGAGGTAGAGTTTCTCTCCTTCCTTGACATCGAACGCCGGATACCACGCGTCGAGGTTGCGCACGGTGTCGCCGCGGTACATCGCCAGCGCGTGGCCATCGGTGACGATCGCGTTGCGCATCGCCGCTTCGCGCATCTTGGTGCGCCAGACCTGGGCAAAGGCGAGGAAGAAGCGTTGATCGCCGCTGAGGTTCTGCAAGGTCGGTGCGGATTTTCCTGACAGCGACAGCAGATAGGCGTCGTGCGCAGCCGACAGACCGGCGACGTCTGCAATGTTCTCGCTCAGCGTCTGCTTGCCGTTTTCGGCCAGATCGGGAAAGGGTTTGTACGCATCGAACTGGGCGACGAGGCGCGCACCGGCTTCCTCGAAATGCTTTGCATCGTCTGGCGTCCACCAGTTGACGAGGCGGCCTTGTGCATCGAACTGGCTGCCTTGATCATCGAAGCTGTGGCTGATTTCGTGGCCGATGACCGCGCCGATCGCGCCGAAGTTGACCGCCGCATCGGCCTGCGGATCGAAAAATGGCGGCTGCAGGATCGCCGCGGGAAAATTCAGCGCGTTCGCGAGCGGCAGGTTGACGGCGTTGATCGTCTGCGGTGTCATCACCCATTCGCCACGATCGGGCGCCTTGCCGAGTTTTGCCAGTGCCTGCTTGTAAGCAAATTCCTGCGCGCGCTGTGCATTGCCGTACGCATCGCCAAGCACGATCTTGAGCGAAGAATAGTCCTGCCACTTGTCCGGATAACCGACGCCGACCTTGAGCGTGGCGAGCTTGGCCAATGCTTTTTCCTTCGTCTGCGGCGACATCCATGCGAGTTTCTCGATGCGCGCGTGATAGGCCTTGATCAAGTCGCCAACCATCGCCTCGATCTTGGCCTTGGATTCGGGCGGAAAGTATTTTTCGACGTAGAGCTTGCCGACGATTTCGCCAAGCGAGCCGTTGGTCGCGGCCACCGCGCGCTTCCAGCGATCGCGAATCTGCGGTGTGCCACTGAGCGCCGTGCCGTAGAACGCGAAATTTTCTTCGACGAAAACCTTGGGCAGAATCGGTGAATTGCGATCGATCAGGCGCAGCGCGAGATAATCCTTCCACGTTTCGATGGATTCGCTGCCGACGAGCGCCGCGATACCCGCGATCGCGCCGGGCTGCCAAACGTAGAAATCGTTCTGCGCTTGCAGACCTGCGGCTTTGAAGTACGCATTCCAGTCGAGGCCGGGCGCCTTGCTCGCGAAATCGGCGCGCTTCCACGGATTGTTCGCCTTGTGGACGTCTTCGGAATCGACGCGCGGCGCGTGCGCCTTCGCGATCTTCATTTCCAGAGCGAAGATGCGCGCGGCCTTGGCGTCGGCATCGACGATCTTGGCGAGCTTCAGCAAAGCGGCGATGTGGGCGCGATACTTCGTGCGCAGATCGGCCATCTTCGGCGAATCGGAGACGTAGTAGTCGCGGTCGGGCATGCCGAGGCCGCCCTGCAGCAGATAGGGCACGTTGCGATCCGGATCATCGAGCGCCTGCGTGATCCACGCGCCAAAAATATTGTCGGTATAGAAGTTCGTTGCGTTGAGCGCATCGACGTCGTCGCGCAGCGTCGTGCCGAGATACTTGGCCAGCGCGGCCTTGTCCTCGATCGCGGCGATGCGGTCGAGATCGGGCTTGAGTGGTGTCAGGCCCTTGGCCTCGATGCCCGCCTCGTCCATATAGCTCGCATAGAAGTCGCCGACCTTCTGCGCGTCGGCGCCATCGGCCGCCTTGGCCGCGGCGGCGCTCTCGATCAGATCGCGCACGCGCTGATTGTTGCGCTCGGCCAGCACGCCCCACGCACCCCAACTCGAGCGGTCAGCCGGAATTTCGTTTGTCTTGATCCAGGTGCCGTTGGCGTAGTCGAAGAAATCGTCGCCCGGTTTGACCGAATGGTCGATGCCGGCGAGGTCCACCCCGTGGATTGCCGCGGGCTTCTCGGCATGCGCAGAGGCGGCAAGCATGACAGCGCCCGCCACGGCGAAGGTCGCAACAGCGCGGAAATGTTGGATGCGCATCGTGGTTTCTCGAAGTGGAAAGTGGGAACCCTACGCCCCGCGCGCTGCGCCGACATGGGCGAAAAGTCACGGGGCGCTCGCGCGACGCGAACGCCCCCATTGAAAGCGCAGCTACCAGTGTACGCCGCGCATGATCGCCGCAAACGCAACCTGCTCGCTGGTCGGCGACGCTTGTTCCAATTCGCCCCTGCCCTTCATGCCCTTGGCCGCAGCCGAATCGGGGAACATGCGGAACGCGGTGTTCATGATGACCTCGTACAAGCGCGGTGCGGCGGCGTAGAGCAACTGCGCGAAGATGCCAGTGCGGGTGGCGATGCGCACGGGGCGCTCGATGATGGCCTCGGCGATCAGGTCGGCCGCCTCTTCGGGCGTCAGCGTCGGCACCGAGTCGTACATCTTGGTCGGCGCGATCATCGGCGTCTTCACCAGCGGCATGTTGATCGTGGTGAAATTGATGCCGTTGTCGGAGAACTCGGCCTGCGCGCAACGCGAAAACGCATCGAGCGCGGCCTTGGAGGCGACATAGGCCGAAAAACGCGGTGCATTGGTCAGCACGCCGATCGAGGAGATGTTGATGACGTGGCCGCGATGGCGCTCGGTCATGCCCGGCAGAAAACCCATGATCAGGCGCAGCGAGCCGAAGTAGTTGAGCTGCATCGTGCGCTCGAAATCGTGGAAACGATCGTAGCTCGAGGCGATCGCGCGGCGGATCGAGCGGCCGGCGTTGTTGACCAGGATATCGACGCCGCCGTGCTCCTTGACGATCGTGGCGACCAGCTCGTCGGCCGATTTCGTTTCGGCCAGGTCGGCGATGTAGGTGTGACAGACGCCGCCCGCCGCTTCGATTTCCTTTTTCGTCTGCGCCAGTTCTTCCTCGCCGCGCGCGCAGACCAACACCTTGGCGCCGGCGCCGGCGATCTTCAACGCCGCGGCCTTGCCGATGCCCGATGAGCCGCCGGTGATCAGCACGCGGCGGCCCTTGACCTTGCCGCTCAACGAGTGATCGACGAACAGGTCGGGATCGAGATGGCGCTCCCAGTAGTCCCACAGGCGCCAGGCGTAGCTGTCGAGTTTCGGCAGCTTGATCTTCGAGCCGCGCAGGGCGCGCTCGGTCTCGCGCGAATCGAAGCGGGTGGAATAATTGACGAGCTTGAGCGCCTCGGCCGGAATGCCGAGGTCGCGCAGCACCGAGCCAACGAAGCGCTTGATCGGCGGCAGGCTCGCCAGCCCCTGCTTCACCACGGCCGGAATGAACGCGAACATGCGCGCGTCGAGACGCATCGACATCTGCGGCGCGTGCCCGGCGTGGGCGAAGATGTTGAGCACCTGGCCGATACGCAGCGGCGCCGGATCGGTCAAATGAAACACGCCGCCATCGAGGCCGGGTTTGTGCGCGATGTGGTCCATCGCATCGACGACGAAATCGACCGGCACCATGTTGACGCGCCCGCCCTCGATGCCGAGCACGGGCATCCACGCCGGCAGCATCTGGCGCAGCTTCTTCAGCGTGCGGAAGAAATAGTACGGGCCGTCGATCTTGTCGATCTCGCCGGTCTGCGAATGGCCGAGCACGATCGCCGGGCGATAAATGCGATGGGGCCGCGCGCACTCCTTGCGCACGATCGCCTCGGACTCGTGCTTGGTCTTGAAGTACGGATTCGCATCGACGTCTTCGGCTTCATCGAACATGTCCTCGCGGAACACGCCCGGGTACAGGCCGGCAACGGCGATCGAACTCGCGTGATGGAAGCAGCCTGCCTTGATCTCGCCGGCAAGTTGCACGGCATGCCGCGTCCCTTCGACGTTGGTCTTGTGCTGGCTCTCTGCGTCGGCAGCGAGGTCGTAAATGGCGGCGAGATGGAAAAAATGTTTGACCTTGCCCGTGAGCGCCTTGCGCTGCGCCGGCGTCAAGCCAAGATGCGGCTTGCCGATATCGCCCTGCACGGCGACGAGGCGCTTGCCGTCGTCGCCGAGTCGCTCGCGCAGCGCCTCGAATTTTTCCATCGAGCCACGACGCACCAGACAGTGGATCGTGCCCTTGCGCGCGTACAGTTTCTCCACGAGATGACGACCGATGAATCCTGTCGCGCCGGTAATGAAATAAGTCATGATTTCAACCCTGTCGTTGATTGCGCATCGAGCGATCGCCCATCGGATCGCGCCTCCCCTCCCTCACATTGAAACGCCTGTTTGCCTGCTTTGCAATGGCAACGCTCAAGGTACGAAAGCGATCCATCGCGGCGACGCTTGATTTCGTTTCGCGTTGACCCGATCGCAAGTGCCTGCGTAGAATCGCGGCATACCACCGGGAACCATCATGGCCGACCTGAAAGCGAAATTCGAAAAAGCGAGCGAAGACGCCAAGCAGCTCAAGCAACGACCGGACAACGACACGCTGCTCAAGCTCTATGCGCTCTACAAGCAAGGCTCCGAAGGCGACGTCTCCGGGCCGAAGCCCGGCTTCTTCGATTTCGTCGGCACGGCCAAATACGAAGCGTGGGCAAAACTCAAGGGCGTAAAAGCGGACGATGCGCAACAGAAGTACATCGATCTCGTGAAAAAACTTGGCGCCTGATCGGGCCGCGCGAACATGGCGCGCCAGACCAAGAATCGCATCATCGACGTCAGCCTTGCCATGTTCAATGCGCAAGGCGAGCCGAACGTCACGACCAATCACATCGCCGACGAGCTCGAAATCAGCCCCGGAAACCTGTACTACCACTTCCGCAACAAGGAAAACATCGTCGAACACATCTTCGCGCGCTTCGAATCGCGCATGGATGAGGCGCTGCTTGTGCCCGACGACCGACTGCCGACGCTCGAAGACGTGTGGCTGCAACTGCACATGGTGTTCGAGTGCATGTGGGATTACCGTTTTCTTTACCGCGACCTCGTCGACATCCTCTCGCGCAACCGCAAGCTGCGTGCGCATTTCGCCCGCATTCTCACGCGTGCCGGCGCGAGCACGCGCGACGTACTCACCGGCCTCGCCCAGGCCGGCATCGTGCGCGCCACTGCCGATGAGATCCGCGCGACCGCGGAAAACGTGCTGCTGGTGACGACATTCTGGCTCAATTTCAACGCCGTGCGCGGCAGCGGCGATGTGCACAAGACCGCGCCGAGCCAGGAAGACCTGACCCACGGCATCTATCAGGTGATGTTGTTGATCGCGCCGTTCCTGCGCGATGCGGAGCGGGTGCATCTCAATACGCTGGCGCAGGCTTATCGGCGCTGACGCGCTGCTCGTCATTCCGGCATGGATTGCCGGACTGCGAAGGCAGGATGCCGAAGCGAACATTCGCGCAGCGAATGGCCCGAAGGGCATGCCGCAGGAGCGGCATGTAATCCAAACTGCAGGGATGCCATATGAAGGAACCCCTTCTGGACTTGCGACCGCGTCCCTTCGCTTTTCCGCTCGCATCCCGCGAGCGGGCTACTTTCTTTGCTTGTGCAAAGAAAGTAGCCAAAGAAACACACCCCGGATGCCGCGCCCTCCGCGCTTCGCGCTCCGGGTTCGCGACGCCAGGCCGGGGTTCGTTGATTGAACTTCCCTGTCCAAGCAACGAACTCGCGCGCATCGTGCGCGCGATCCTGCGGACATTTCCGTCCTGCCCTCGCCGCGGCAAACGGGGACCGACAGACACGGAGCGTGCAGAATGTGCGCCGCCTTTTCGTCTTGGAGTGGGATCAATCGCAACACCGCGTGCGATGCCCTCTCTTTCCCCTCTCCCCCGACGGCCTTTTCGTCGGGGGAGAGGGTTGGGTGAGGGGGCGCTCTTGCTCTTTACTTCGCAGTTTTGAGCTTGCGCGTCAGCGTGGCGACGTGGCGGCTGAGTTCTTCGATTTCGTGCTTGCTCGGGATGCCGAAGCGATTGAGGGCGCGCCCGACGTTTTTTTCGACGGCCTTCGTGTAGGCGTCGACCTGCTTCTCGGCGCGCAGCAGGATCGGGCTGAACACGCCGGTCGCCTGCGCCCGCGCATCGGCAACGGTTTCGCGCGCGAACTGCGTGCCGCGCGCGGCGAAACCCTGACCTTCCGCGACGAAACGGCCGAACCACTCGCCGCCATGCTTGCGCGTCAGCGAAAACGCGCCGAGGCCCGCGAGCCAGATGCGGCGCAGTTGCTCCGTCGGCGTATTCGCGAATTCGATTTTGGTGTTCTGGATCTTCTTGCCAGCCATGTGCTTGCCTCGTCTTGGGAGAGTAGGACGAAACCTAACGGACGGGACTAGAACATTCACACTAGCCATTGCCACTTTGGCAGGTTGGGCTGAGCCATGCGAAGTTCAATGGAAGACGCTTCTTCGTCCGGGTTCGCTCTCGATCACCTCAACCTGCATGCTCTCGATCAGCGCAACTTGATCTGATTACTTTCGTACTTGCGATCGTACGCGCGCAACTCGTCGCGGATGTGCGCGATGCGCTGGCGGCCGAGGACGCTGCGTTCCTCGTCGAGTACGTTGGCGCCGAGCAGCTCGGCCATGCGTTGCGCGGTCGGGAGCAGCGCGTCCCAGCCGTCGAGGGCGGGCACGGGGCCAGGCAGCGCCATGAAGAAGGTGACGCCCGGGGTTTGCAGGCTGTCGATGCCGCGCATGTCGAAGAAGCCGGGCTTGACCATGTTGGCCATGCTGAAGATCGGCCCCGCTTCGGGGCGGCCGGCGACGAGGCGATGGAAGATGTTCTTGTCGCCGAACAGCAGGCCGGCTTTTTCGGCGGCGACGATCAGGCTGGCGCCGTGGATCGTCTCACCCGCGCGCGCGGCGATGTGCAGGGTGACGATACGTTCGATCGCTTGCCCTTCCGGACGCACACCCGGCAGCGGGCCCTTGCGCGCGGGCGGCACCGGCGTGGGCGCGCCGACGCGCCCGCCTGAAATGGTGGCGCCAAGTTTGTCGAGTTCGTTCTGAATGTCGACGTCGAGCTCACCCTGCGCAGGCAGGGCGTCGGGGTCGGGTACCTGCCCCAGAGAAGGTTCTACGCGCTCGCCCGTACCCTCGAATTGTCCGGGCTTGCGCCGTCCCTGACTGGGCTTGCGCGGTCGTCCGAAGAAATAGATCAAGGCGAGCACGACGATGCTGGCGATGATGAGGACGATGCGCAATTGCATGGAATCCATAAACCTGCTGCTCCCGTCGGATTCGAATCAGGCCGCGCCCGCAAGCTTTGCGGCCTCGGCCAAGTCTACTTGAACCAGACGCGACACGCCCGGCTCGCGCATGGTGACGCCGCAGAGTTGTTCGGCCACTTCCATCGTCGCCTTGTTGTGGGTGACGAAAAGAAACTGGACGTTCTCGCTCATTTCGCGAACGAGGTTGGAGAAGCGTCCGACATTGGCCTCGTCGAGCGGCGCATCGACTTCGTCGAGCAAACAGAACGGTGCGGGGTTGAGGCGGAAGATCGAAAACACCAACGCAACCGCACTCATCGCCTTTTCGCCGCCGGAAAGCAGCGAGATGCTGGTCACGCGCTTGCCCGGCGGGCGCGCCATGATCGCAACGCCCGCGTCGAGCACGTTGTCGCCGGTCAGTTCGAGGTAGGCCTGGCCGCCGCCGAACAGGCGTGGGAACAATTCCTGCAAGCCGGCATTGACTCGATCGAAGGTTTCCTTAAACCGCTGGCGCGTTTCCGCGTCGATCTTGCGGATCGCCGACTCCAGGGTTTCCAGCGCGGTGTTGAGATCGATCAGCTGCGCATCGAGATAGGTCTTGCGTTGCGATTGCTCCTCGTACTCGGAAATGGCGGCGAGGTTGACCGGTTCGAGACGCTTGATTTTCGCGTCGAGTTCGGCGATATCGCGTTGCCAATCGTCCGCATCGGCGGCGTGCGGCAGCGATTGCATCAAGCCATCGAATTCGTGACCGGCGGCGACGATCGCCTCCTGCAACTGTTGCGCGCGCAACTTCAAGCCTTGCTCGGCGAGACGTTTTTCCGACAAGGCTTCGCGCGCTTGTTGCAACACATGCTCGATGCGATGCCGTTCTTGTTCGTGGCCGCGGAATTCGTGATCGTGCGTTTCCAGCGCCTTGCGCGCTTCGACCAGCTGTTTGTCGATCAGGAGGCGCTGGTCGAGATAGATTTGACGCTCGCTTTCGAGATCGGCGAGCGGGGTTCGCCCGGAGGCGAGTTGTTCTGCGATGTCGGTTCTGCGCGTCGCCAGTTGCGCCAATTGCCCACCCATGCGCAGCAATGCCTGCTCCAGCGCGGCAACGTTGGTGCGCTTGGCTTCGATGTCGAGCGCAAGTCGGTGGGCTTGCTCG
>Ga0208826_1000849_pt1 | contig 29143 bp, 46 predicted proteins | sample AD_UKC115_MetaG_FD_184451 | JGI IMG/M metagenome (GOLD analysis project Ga0208826, IMG submission 184451) | Active sludge microbial communities of municipal wastewater-treating anaerobic digesters from Hong Kong - AD_UKC115_MetaG (SPAdes)... | ecosystem: Engineered > Bioreactor > Anaerobic >...
AATACAATGGTCTTTGTCGTTGGCTCCACCTGTTGGCTATTCTCGCACCTTGTCAATAGACCAAATAAAGTTGGTTCGTGAGGATTTTGATTGGTTTAAATCAAAAGTGTTGGTCTATGGCGATATGCTTAAAATGGTTTTAAACGTAAATTCAAGAAATTACCTTGCCGATTTAACTGATTACACGTTATATGAAAATTACGTCGAATTTGGGCTAAAAAATACAGGTGTCGAAGCTGATTTTGCGGATAAAAAGGATTCTGAATTTACGTTAACGCCTGATGTTACATTAAATGCAACAGGTGGTTTTGCTTTGCGTGAATTAATTAAAAAAGATTATTGGCAAACATTTGGAAATTTTAAAGACGCTGGCAGTGTAATTTATACGAATGGCATAATAACTAACGATAATTTGTTTATAAAATTCGATGGCTTTGTTGGCGACCCAACTTTGAGAGTTGAATATGATATACATACGAATAACCAAAATTTAACCGTAACACAAAAACCAAGTTCAATAAGGGTGTGTTTAAGAAATCAATCTAACTTTTATTTTTTTTTAGGTCCCGAAATACCATACGTTTATTTCAGCAATCAACTTTCAATTTCGGCTTTTAATTCAAAAGGATTTTATAATTTAACGACAATAAACGCTCAATATGAAATTGGTTTATTTGTGGTTACTGATATTGGTCGCTTTATTCCTGCAAGTGGTAAATGGGCACGATTGACTTATTTAGGTCAAGACGTAGTAAATATGCCAAGTTGTCCAGCTGTGTCAATACGTGCTATATTTAATAGCATTTTTGGCGTTGATAGATACGTTTTGCCTACATTAGGCATAGGTCAATTGGTTTTTGTGAATTCTGATATGCTTAATTTTGTACCAAACCCAAAATTAACGATAAAAGTAAACGAGTTTATAAAAGACGTGTGTAATGTAACCGCTTCAGCGATGGTGTTCGATAATGGCAAGTATCAATTTAAGCCCATTGACAATTTAACTACGGTCGGATTTTTACAGTTACCATACGTCAAAGACTTCAAAATTAGCTTTTCAAAAGCGATGAATTATACCGAGTTTGAGTTTGGCAGTAAAATGCCAAATTACAAATTTATGTTGAGCGATAGAAATTTTTTCACACAAAAAATAACTTGGCAGCCTCAAAATTTGTTCGGTCAAAAATATTCACTATCTTTGTCGAAATTACGAGTTGATTGTGTCGGTATTTATGACTGTATTCGCTCGTTTGTAGACGTTGAAACGTCAAATAGTAATGGCGATTACTGGGCTGTAGTAATAGACCCTGATACGATGGACACTGTTAAGCCAATAACAATTTCAGGCGTGGACCAACAGACAGGGTGGTTTAATTTGGATTTATCGCCTCGTAGGCAGATGCAGGAATATACAAGTTTGTTAAATTCATTTTTGAATTACAAGCCAAAAACGATAAAAGTAACGGCAGCCGAAAATTATATGGCTACAATGGCGTATGAAGGTCGCGGTCAACTTTTAGCAAATTATGATACAAGCGAAGAGGGTCGGATATTTACCAATTTGGAGTGTAAATTTACAACGATGCTTACGACTGATGAAATTAGCGAGCTTCAAAATGAAATGCGATTGCTTCAAATAAGTGTTAACGGTCAAGGCTATATGGTTTTTCCGACAAATATAGAATTTACAGAGAGCGAAAGACAAGAGTGTGAGATACAAGGACTTATAGTATATACATTAGGATGAAAATAGTAACATACGACGAAAGTAGCGTGATTTTTCCACGAAATACGTTTGAGAAGAATCAAAATGAGCAATGTTGGGCAAGCGTATTGCCTATTGGCTGTGCGTTTGATATTGTGTTTCATAATGCCTCAACAGACCCTGAAGATTATGATATTAACTTTTATCATAAAAATTTACTGGTCAAAACTCTTTCAGGTGGTACAGATGTAGCAAAAGTTGCCGTTCGAAACATTATTGCTGACGTGGTATTTGATACAATAGAAATCATTCCGCCACTTGGTATCGCTTATAAAATGGTTATACCTGTTAGAGTTATTACGGACTTTGAACACGACTTAAAAAGGCTCGATTTCTACAAATTAGGCACCGAAAATGCGTTATTCAAATGTTATGAGTATGTAAATTTTTATAAAACATCTGAATTAGCGAATGAACGTGAAATTTTCACGACTGCGGACCGTGTAATTATCCCTACACAACAACAATCATTTACGAAATACAATGTTATTTTTGGTGGAGTTAGTGGTATGCACATTTCAGAAGCAGAAGCGTTGAATAATAAAATCGGATTGTCGGATTACATAATGATTGATGGTGGTATATTTCAAATTGATACACCTCCAAAACTCACGCCGTTAAGCAGTAACCGTGTGAACGTGGTTATTGTCGGTTATTTCACAACAAACCGCAACATCTTACAAGAATTTACGATTGATATTCCAGAGGCAGGCTACACGATGCCAATAGAAGCAGGAGCGACCATTTTATTTGGCGAAAACGCTTCAATCGTTGGCACTGACTTGGTTATTGCTGACAATATAGGCGGAAAATACAGATACTTTTCTGTAATGCTCTCAAACGGTATTCTGTACCATTTTAGGCAACAAATGTCAGGGTCTTATATTCCACCAGCACCTGAAGAACCAGCGATTTTTGATTTTTTGCGAAGAATTAAACGAATAAATTACGGTATAACTTTAACACCGAAAATATGACACAACTCGAACAACAAATGATAGATGAGCTTATTGTTGCGCAAGGTTTTACAAACGATTTAGCTGCTAACTTGAACTCAAAAGGCGTTCAATCAACGTCAGATGAAGGACTTGACACGCTTGTGCCAAAGGTTTTGCAAATTGATAGCGGAACTACCAAAACCCCATACGAAGAATGGCAGGAAGGATTTGGTGCAAATTGGGATAGTGTTATACAGAATGCACCAATGACGAATAGTTATAAGATTTTGCACGTCTATACGAAGGTGGAACTATTAAAAATGGTTTCTACATTTCCAGCAAGTGTTGAAATTCTAATTTATAATGCAACAACTGCCATATATAGGACTGCAACCATTGGCGTAAATAAAGAGATTTATTTTATTGAATCAGATTTCTTTGTGAATTCAAATGATGGTTTAAGTTATTGTTGTGTAATTTACGCCAATACGGATTGGGGTAGTTATTATTTTAGGACACCACTACCCGTTGTGTATTCTAATTCAAGATATTCGGGTGGCGACATTAATGTCAATTTAATTAGTGACAGTCAAGGATTAACATATATGCCATATCTTCGTGGTGTTGATTGTTATAAGATTGACATTGTGTGCATCGCTTCAACTATTGAACACATAAGCTATCAAACGACAGTAGCAACTGTACAGTTAGGCGCAATTTCTGGCACAGACACACAGGCACGATTATTGAAAAATTTAGTTGATAATTTGCCTTTAAATGTGCTAGTTTCCTTGTCGAGCATTGTAGTGCGATATTGTTCATTAACAATTTCTGACGAAAAGTTAGCTGATTGGGTCTATAATGATTTTTTTTACAACAGATATAAACCAACAAGTTTTGTTTATGGATTTCCGATTACAAACATAGTAAAAAGCTATAAAATACATCCTGATATTGTATTTTCGAGCGTAAGTGTAGCCAATTATCTTGGCACTATGCCAAATATGACAATGATTGAGGGAACGATTACAGAAGACCAAACAACGGCTGGTACAAATAACGCTGGTATGCACGGTTTTAATAAAACATGGCGCAACCTTACGAACTTCCCAATGTGGAAAGTGTTATCAGGTGCTACGACAGGTTGTTTATTGCCAATGACAACACAAACAAATGTAAACTTATACACCAATGGGTCATTTAGGTTTTATTCGACATCCTTAAATCCTAACTTATTCTGTGAATTTGATGCAAATGGTATAATCGAAGACCCAACGAAGTATTTTATTTGCAATTTACCAGTTCAAAGTATTTCACACGCTAATATATACGTTAAATTTGATGATTTAACATTTAAAAATTATTACACTGCTACACAAAGAAACGCTATTAACGCATATTTAACTAACAAAAAATGGAACTTGGTATGGTAACAAAAATAATAACAAACGAAAACGGCGAAGTCTTATATAAAATTGTAACGCCAGATGAAGGGAAATTACTTTATTTTCAAGGACAAGAAAACGAAGGTGATGGATTTGATAATATATCAATGAATATAGCTTGTGACGAAAGTGAATTGATTGAAAAATAAAAGCAGTACTAACGAATAACGATTAAAATGGCATGGATTTATTTGGAGCGATTATGGAAGATTTACAATTAGCGCAATTCGCTATAAAAGAGGCTTTTTGGTTTCTACTTTGCGGTGGATTAACGTTTGGAGCTATATTGGTGGACTTGTCTACTGGTGTGAGCAAGGCTCGTGCGTTAAAAGAAAAAGTGTATAGTGGCGGTTTGCGTAAATCATTCGTTAAATTACGTGATTATCTTTCTATTTTCTACTTTGGCGTTATCGTTGATATAGCTTTGAATTTAGTCTGGAAATATATGCCAGTAGGTTTGGTTACAACGTGCATAGCAGCAAGTGCTATTGAGCTTATATCGGTAGTAGAGAACCTAAAGCTAAAAAAATCATCGGCTGCAAAAATGCCAGAGATGGTTGCAAAAATGATAGAGGTTAAAGACACGGAAAGTGCTGTAAAATTACTAAACGAGTTAAAGAATTTATCAAAAAAAAGCGGTAATTGTGAATAGTTATGAGTTACTTTACGATAAAAGAGCTTTCAAATAGCTCAACGGCTAAAAAGTTAGGCATTGACAACACGCCAACGCCTGAAATTCGCGTAAAATTGAACACTTTAATTTCGGTGCTCGATAAAATACGCGAGCAATACGGCAAGCCTATCACCGTGACAAGTGGTTATCGTTGTCCTGAACTAAATAAGGCGGTCGGTGGTGCTGTAAACCCTGACGGAACGCCAAAGAGCCAGCATTGCAAAGGCGAGGCAGCCGATTTAATAGGCGAAAATAAGACCGAAACAAAAAAGATATTTCAGATAGCCAAAGAGCTTGGCAATTACGACCAATTACTTTTTGAAACGAATAAGGCTGGTTCTGTTTGGGTTCACATAAGCTACAAGGCAAGCGGAAACCGAAAAATAATAAACGAAAACTTTAGAGCATGAAAAAACAAATAATCGTTTTAAGCCTTTTTGTGGCACTATTATTTTCGTGTGGGTGTTCGCCTCGTATTTTAGTGCGTGAGGTCGTTAGAGATAGCCTAATAGTGCGTACGACGTTAGATAGTGTATATCTATACGAAAAAGATAGTATCTTTATCAAACAAAAGGGGGACACGGTTTTTTTCGAACGCTGGTCAATTAGATACAAAGACAAATTAATTGAAAAAAAAGATACTACCTATATCAATAAGGTAGAAATTAAAGAGGTTGCCGTTCCTGCAAAATTGAATTGGTGGCAGCGTTGGCAAATACGCTCTTTTTGGTGGCTGTTCGGCGTTGTGGCTATTGTTGTAGGGTGGCAAATAATTAAAATCTATTTCAGATTAAAAAAATAAGTGGTTTTTTCATAGTATTTAAGTGTGTTGAGGGTGTTGGCTGCGAAGTCCGCACCCTTTTTTACGATTACAAGTGTTAAAATATGTTAAGTTAGTATGGTTGTAATGAAAATAATTATAAGTAAGTTCGTAAAGTGTTGAATTTGTGTAAGTTAGCAAATGAAAATAATTTGCATATTTCTTGACTTGTAATATTTTACGTTATATCTTTGCCATATAGAAATTCAAACACAAACAAACACTTAACATTATGAAAGGTTTTACAATCACAGCAGTAAATTTGGTAACAAAAGAAGAAGTTTTAGTTTTTGACGGAGAAACAAAAAAAGAAGCTAAACAAAAAATTAAAGAACTTCTTAAAAGTGGAGAAATCGCAATCAACGGATTTGAATATTGCAAAACAAACGATAAATCAATAGAATATAGACTAAACTTTTAAAAGTGCGAGATTCTCGCATTTTCTCTAAAAATTAATAATAGAAATTCAAACACAAACTTAAAATTTAAGATTATGAAAACAACAATGATTTACCCAGAATTAGGCGAAAAAACAAACGCTACAATTGAATACACATGTTCATATAATGGTGGGTTCTATTTAACCACTGATTTGAATTTAAAAGGTAGAGGCATTAAAATGGTTGGTGACGGTTCAACACATAAAAGAAATAAAAAAACATACCAAGTAACAGAAAAAGCATTTGAAATACTTAAAAAAGAAAATGATACATGCTACATAGCTCTACTATGAAAAAACAAACACCACAAAAACAGATTAAGGCACTCGACACCGAAATTGGTAAGCTGCAAAGGAAGCTGCCAAAAGAAAAGGACATAAAAACTTTTGAGGCTTTAAGGCGTAAAATCGACCTATTAGAAATTAAAAGGGTGCAACTGCTCAACCCGATTGAAAACGAGGAACCATTAACAACTTATAAAATTGTAACAAAATGAAAAAAACTAATTGGAAAAACATCGCTGTTATCAGCTTTATTATGGGAGTTGGGCTTTTAACAATCTATTTTTTGAGCAGAGGTTTATTTATTGGATTATCAAGATTTGCGCTTATTGCTGGTAACCTCTTTTCTGTTCTTGGTTGGATTAGTCTTTACAAGTTCATTACATTTGAAAAAACTTACAAATGGTATCGAGTGATAAACGACACTAAAAACTCGCACGGAATGGTAAATACATACGCACGCCATTTCGGACAAGCAGCAGACCAGCACGTTTGGGTAAAAGATGTAAAAACAGAAACGCTTTATCTTTGTCCTGAAGTTGATTTAAAAGATGCCACAGCCGAATACATCACCAAGAAGCTCGAACAAACGGCACTATTTTTCGCTGGACTTACGGCATTGGTTATTTTGGCTGCAAACGTTATAAATGATGGACACTGGTATGCAACAGCAGCCTTCGCAATTATCAGCTTCGTTTGCTTCACTGTTTTTAAATTACAAAACGACGAGTATTAACAATTTAAACACTTAAAATTATGAAAAAAACTAAATGGATGCCACAACTTGACGAGGAATACTACTCAATAGGTACTCCCGGAGCTTGGACGTTCGATGACGATAAAGTCGATGCGAGAAACATTGCCGATGGTAACTACTTCCAAACGCCTGAACTACTCCAACAAGCTATTGAAATGCTTAAAAACGCCTTTCACGGCTACACGCTTAAAAAGCCTGCATTATTTCCAGAAAACGAATTACCTTTTTTGAATTGTTTTGATGACGTTCAAACATTTGACCTCGAATTTATCGACAAAGAGAATAATTTAATGGTATTTGCAAATATTACCATTTATGTAGATGCTGAACACGATGGCGACGATTGGAACACACCACGAACCACGACCATTAAAAGCAAAATACATTCATTAGAAGTTGATATTTGCGACGAAAATGGAGACGAGGTGGAAGACGAAAACGACTTAATATACAACGAAGTATTAACTTTCTTAAAAGATTTCTACGAAAAATGAAACAGAAAAAGTACACATTCACGGAAGCATACAACAAGATTCCGTACAACGAGATGAAAGGATTTAGAACCAAAGCAAAAAAGGTTCTTGGTGTTACAAGTGATAACCAATTTTGCAACTATAAACTCGGCAAAAGCAATTTGAAACTTAATCAATACGCTGGCTTGGTGGCATTATTTGCTGAATACGGAATTAATGACCCTATTAAAGAAACTAAAATAACAAGAAAATGAAAACTAAATTTACAAGAGGAGAATGGACTTTGGATTTTACAGGGCGAATCATTCATACAAAATCAAAAATTCAGGGAAATGTGATATGTCTAGCACCGAGTAGAGAGTTAATTGAATCAAATTTAAAATGGAAAGCAAACGCTCAACTAATTTCAGCAGCTCCCGATTTATTTGAGGCTTTAATAAACATTGAAAATTACGATAACAGAATACCAGCTAACATTTGGGAAATGCGAAATAAAGCCCTGAACAAGGCGTTAGGCGAGGAATACTTTAAAACAACTAAAAAATAAAGCTATGAAAAAAGTAATTATTGAAAAAAATGAGCAAGTTATCCGCTTGGAAGATGTTACAGACGATATGATTATTGGCGTAATTTGGGGTGGTGGGAAGAAGTCTTTTTTGATAAAAAACGAAAATAAACGTACAATCGCGATAAATCTTGAAGACCGAAAAACGTTAAACCTATTCGAGGCAAAGACGCAAAATGATTATATTCAAAAGACTAAAAAAAATTCAAATGCAAAATCTTTTTTTGTTTTTGACTCACCAAAAGAGCTTGCGCAATGGCTCGCTGAATAACTATTTAGACATAATCTAAATTAATAAAACCTATTGCAGGTTATAATAAAAAGTATTATATTTGTAAACATTTAAAACACTAAAATTATGGAAAAACTAATTAGAACACTACGAGCAGACGAGATTGAATGCCGCGTTCAACAAGTAACTGAAAAAGGGTGCGTTCTTTTGATATACAAAGATGCACGAGTAGATATGCGCATACTCGATGAAACATTTGGGGTCGATGGCTGGCAGCGTACACACGAGGTTATCAATGGAAACTTATTTTGCAACATCGAAATTTGGAGCGACGAAAAAAAATGCTGGATAAAGAAACAAGATGTCGGAACGGAAAGCAATACAGAAAAGGAAAAAGGCGAAGCGTCTGATAGTTTCAAACGTGCAGGCTTTAATGTGGGCATAGGTCGTGAGCTTTATTCTTCGCCTTTCATTTGGATAAAATTAGACCCAAGCGAAATTGAAAAGGGACTTGGTAAACCGCAATTGAGCCGCTCTGTTAAATTTAGCGTGAAGTCGATAAAATACGACGAAAATAAAGACATTACAGACCTTGTAATTTCAGATAATAAAGGTAATATCCGCTACACATACGGAGGCTCAAAAACAGCACCTAAAACAGCACCAAAAGCACCTGAACAACCACAAGTGATTGATGAGAGAAAGGCAGTTTGTGATTTTTTGGCAAATAAAGCAGAGGCGTTAAGCTTTTATAGAAAAATGCACCTGTTTACGACCTCTGATGAGCTTACCGATGGTCAAATAAAAGAGATTTATAACGATTTAAAAAAACGTGGTAATTTATAAACACTTAAATTTAAAACTATGAGCAACGAATTAGTATCTACGCTGGCACTTATGCCAGAAACGAAAAGCCAACAAGAAGTATTTGTAGGAAAATTAATTGAAAGCGTTAAGCAAGGCGCAATTTCACCATTAAAGGCAGAGGCTATTATAGCCAACCTCGAACAAGTGGCAAAGGCATACAGAGCCAATAACGAGGTTAAAGATATGTTACTTCAAGCGGTGCAATTTAAAGGCGGCAAATGCGAGGACTTTAATGCTAAATTTCAAGTGGCTGAAGCTGGTGTGGTGTACGACTACGAGAACTCCAAGACGTGGCGTGATTTAACAGTTGAAATTGAAGCACTAAACGAAAAACGCAAAACGATTGAAGCCGCTTTGAAGTTAGCAACTCCAGAAGTGCCTTTTGTAGACCCAACCAATGGCGAAAAAATAACCGAGTGTAAAAAAGTTTTCAAAACGATAGTAAAAACAACAATTAACAAATAAAATTATGGCAAGTTTATCAGAAATTTATCTTAAAAAATCAACGCTCAAAACAATGTTGAAAGCGTTAAACTCCAAACAAGGCAAAGAAGGCGAAGGAGTGAAAATCACTATTTCGTTATCCGACCAACCGAACAATTTCGGTCAGAATGTTACTGCTTATGTTTCTCAAACAAAAGAGCAACGAGATGCTGAAACACCAAAATTCTACGTAGGAAATGGTAAAACGTTTTGGAGTAAAGGCGAGACGCCAGTCCCTCAACGTGAAGAACAGCAGCAAGCACCGCAACCTGTTTCAGGTGAAAAAGAGGACGATTTGCCATTTTAAGATTAACGTTAAATGTATGAAATGTAGGCGAATAGGAACTACTGCATTATCCATCTACATAAAACTAAATAGAAAGTAGAAACATTAATAACCGCACCGAACCGCCTATATTTTATACATATTGTTAGGCGTATGTGCTTTAAAATCAAATTACAATGAAAGAATTTACATTATTTTGGCTCACTGGTAAAAGTGAAATAGTTAAAGGTAGTGATGCAGCAAATGCAATGACACTTGCTGGTTATGGCGGAGGAGCTGTTCGTGCATTAGATTTTTATGCGCAAGGCGATAAACGCAATGAATATGTTTGGAACAAAGAAACACGAAACTGGGATTCTGTTAAAGCTGTCGCCTTATTATAAACCACAACAGCAAGCATGTTTTTATTTGCTGTTATAAACTGATAAAATTATGGGATTAGAAGAAAGATTAGAGAGAGAAATTGAGCTTATTGAAAATGACGAAAGTTTAACAGAAGCGGAAAAAAGTAAAGAAGTAAGAGAATTATACAGAGAAGCTCGTGAAATAGAGAGGGAACGAGATGAACGCTGGTAATAATTTTATTTGTTTATAACGTTTTGCAGCTATGCCCAGTTGGGCAATTAATAGCATTTAATTATCAAATTATAAATAACTTAATAAAATGGAAGAAACTTCAAAAAACAATCAAACTACCCAATTGGGTATAGGTGATGTTAGTAGCCGTTCCGTTCTCGAATCTGATAAAAGAATCGTTTACGAGATGGGAACTACTATGGTAAACTATACATTAATGTCAGCTTACGAATACGGTACAATTCACGATTTTGGTAAAAAAGCAGGTATTATAAATACACGTAATTATATGACTGTTATTAATAGGCTTCGTAAGGCATTGGAATCGTTATGGCTTGATGGAAGATGTGAAAGAATGAAATATTATAAAGGATACACTTATAACTTTACGAAGTCGCTTGGGAATGGCTACTAACGTTTTATTTACGAAACAATTAAAATAAACCCTCAAAAAGTTTTTTTTATTCAAAAATAAGTATTATCTTTGTGGTGTCGATAGTTGCAGTATCGAGTAACATACAACTTATTAGCCTTTTAAGGGGCGGAGCTGCAACCTCCAAACCTTATTAGGCTTTTTTTTGTAAAATTATGGCATATAGATTTACAGATACAAACAAATGGAGTGATGCTTGGTTCTCGGAATTAAAGCCAACAGAAAAGCTACTATTCAACTATCTTTGCGATAATTGCGATATTGCTGGTTTTATCGAGTTTATTCCTCGTAAATGGGCTTTTGAAATAGGCGAAACGCAGTCTAACATTTTAGGGGCTTTGGAGGGGCTTGGCAGGGGCTTAATATATTCAAAGTCAAACGATTGTATTTACGTTAAAAATTTCCTAAAACACCAAAAAAACCTCCCTTTAAATGAGAAAAACAACGCCCACGTTGGTATATTAAAGTGCTTTGACAAATACAAAAACAAGTTTGAAATTGATAATCCACAAGACTTTATAAACCAAGAAGTTAAGCCCCTTGTTAGGGGCTATGGTAAAGGTAATGGTAAAGGTAATGGTAATATTAAAGAATGCGAAATTTTTAATTTTGAAAATGCTCTTAAATCATTAGGATTATCATCTGAATTGATTACCACTTTTTTAATGATACGTAAAAAGAAAAGGTTGGTAAATTCTGAAATTGCTTTTAATGGATTAGTTCGAGAAATTGATAAAAGCGGATTAACAGCAATAGAAGTAATTACAATGTGCATAGAAAGATCGTGGGGTGGATTTGATAGTGAATGGATTAAAAATAACACAACAAATGGAAATAAGCAACAAAACAGACGTGATGCGGACGCTCAATGGCGAGCCGAAATGGAAGAATCAATCGCAAGAGATTATGCGGCACTCCACGAGTAGCGTTCAAGTTTACGAAAGTAAAGACGAATTTTTAATTAAATTCAATCCGCAAAAGCAAAACGAATATATTAAGCACTTTGACCGCTGTTTTATAGGAAAGGCTTTAAGATTAAACGATGTGACGGTCGCATACGAAGCAAATACAGCTATTCTGTGGTTAAAGATACAACTCTTCGATTTAGCAGTATTTACAGGCGTTAAGAAGCCAAGCGATGAACAAATTACAATGCTTTGCGAAACGATTTTAGCAAATTACGGATTTTTGAAGGTTACCGAGCTTATGGTTTTCTTTTCTAAATTCAAGGCTGGGCAGTTTGAAAGGTTCTTTGGTAACTTTGATGCAATGGTGATAACTAACTCGCTCGCAACGTTTATAGAGCTTCGTAAAAATTGGAAGTTTGAAGCTTATCAGCACCAAGAAAATGAAAAAAGAGAAAAAAGGCACGAGAATACAATACCGATGCCAGAGTATTTAACAAAAAAACTTAAAATATAAAAAGAATGATGATAGTAGAACAAATGTTAAAGAACGCACAAACACCGCCATTGCATATAGCCGATGTTAGTGGCAGTGCTTTATTCAATGCTGATTGTATGGATATTTTACCTCTTATTCCTGATAAATCGGTTCAACTTATTTTAGCTGATTTGCCTTATGGTACTACAAGTTGTGAATGGGATGTTGTTTTACCACTTAATAAACTATTTGAACAATATAAAAGAATTTTGGCGGATAATGGGAATATCGTTTTATTTGGTTCACAACCATTTTCAACGGACTTAATAATTGCTGGTAGGGATATTTTTAGATATGAATTGATTTGGGATAAGATTAGCGGTAAAAACATATTTGAAGCAAAGAGAAAACCTTTGAAAGCACACGAAAACATATTGGTTTTTTATAAAAATTCGGATAGTATTTACAATCCACAAATGGAATTAGCACAAGCGAAAAATAAAAGGGATAGAGTAAAAAACTATAAAAAAGCAACTGAAAATACTATTTATGGAGAGCAAAAAGAATATGTTTCACTTAAAGATGAGGATTTAAGATACCCAAATTCAATTTATATCCATAGTTTTCAAGGTGCTGAATTACACCAAACAAAACGAATACACCAAACACAGAAACCATTACAACTTATTAAGTGGCTTATATCAAGTTACTCAAACGAAAACGATATGGTTTTAGACAACACAATGGGGAGCGGAACAACTTGTTTAGGTGCGAAGGATTTGAACCGTAAATTTATCGGTATTGAAAAGGAACCTAAATATTATGAGATTGCTTGTCAGAGGTGCAGTTTTTAGCATTACCACTAACAGATTATTTACAACAAAAACTTAAAAAACTATGAGAGAAGAAAATTATTTTATCGTAATTAGTAAAAGTGGAAGTATTGATTTTTCCTCTATATCCACAACACGTAAAGGTGCAATAGCTAATTTTATTGAAGGTACACAGTTACTATGGAAAGACTGCCAGCGTTATGGCTGGAGAATCGTTAAATGCAAAATAATAATTAAACTATGAGAGAAACTATATTTTTAGCAGTTTGCAACGCTTTGGGCATTGATTATAAAGAGGCAGCATCACGAAATCGCTACCGTGAGAATGTAGTAGCGAGGCAAATGTATTTTACGTTAGTTCGTGAAATTTACGGTTACAGATATTCATTAAGCGATATTGGTCGAATGAAATACTTTGAAAAAAAAGTGCATCACTCAACGGTTTTATATCACTTGCAGAAATTCAAAGACGAAATAAACCAGCCTTTTATGGAAGATATAAAGCCGATTTACGAGGAATTACTAACAAAATTTAATACTAAAAACTAATTTTAAACCCTTTTAAGCCATTATTTTTTCAAAGTGGATAAAGATACCACAAAAGGAAAGATAATTGAACAGAGGGCAAGGAAATGATAAAATAAACGATTTAAAACTATTAATTATGATTGAAGGAATAAATAAAGTTCATCACGTGAATTTTTTAGATAATAATCTTCCTGATAAGTGCGCAAATTTAATTATTGCAGACCCTCCATATTTTGAGGTAAAAGGCGATTTTGATTTTATTTGGAAATCATTTGATGATTATCTAAAAGACGTTGAAAAATGGGCGATTGAGTGCAAAAGATTATTAGCTGAAAATGGTACTCTTTATTGGTTTGGTGGAAGCAAAAGAATTGCATACACTCAAATAATTTTTGATAAATATTTTGGGCTTGTAAATAACCTTGTATGGGAGAAAGCAGAAGCAGACGGATTATTTGGCTCAACTGGAAGTGAGCAATTAAGAAGCTACCCAAACAGCACTGAAAGGATTTTAATGTATTCAAACGATGTTTACAACCTTACACAATGCGTTTATTCAATTAGAGATTACATACGTGCTGAAATTAAAAGAGCAAGGGGCAAGATTATATTAAAGGAAGTAAACGAGGTTTTAGGAACTGCAACAAATGGCGGTGGTGTTGCTTCGGCTTGTTTAAGCTTGGATAAAGCAGAACCTGCAATGTTTACCAAAGAAATGTATCAAAAATTACAAACGTGGTTGAATGGTGGGAAGGAATACGAGTATCTACGGAAGGAATACGAGGAGCTACGCAGACCATTTGAGAACGTAACTAAAAGCACCGAAATTTTAAAGGTAAGATTTAAGCCTTCTGAATACGACCATCCTACCGTAAAGCCTGAAATGTTGGCAAGGTTGCTAATACTTACAAGCTCACGTAAAAATGACTTGGTTTTAGTACCTTTTGCTGGTAGTGGAACAGAGTGCGCTATGGCTGCAAAAGAAAATAGAAACTTTTGGGCTTGCGATATTGAAAAAAAATATGTCGATATGTCAAATGATAGATGCAGAGAGCATTTACAAACTCAATCACTATTTTAACTATTTAGACAAAATCTAAATTATCAAAAATGTTTGGAAAACAAAAATAATGTTGTACTCTTGCAGAGTAGAGTTGTGGCGGAATTGGTAGACGTAAGAAAAACTGGAATGGAGTTACAGCGAACTTCACATTAAATAATAAAAGCGTTCAGAGCAGCAGTGCTATTGCTTGCAGGTTCGAGTCCTGCCAACTCTACTTTTTAACTTAAAAAATAACTATGAAAACCAAAAGACGTGAAATTTTAGACAAGTGGTTTGCGGAATTCCAATTATCAATTGGATTTCCAAATGAGCCATTGACCGACCACGCAGCCGAATATCTGGAAGCTGCAATGCAAGAATACGCAGATCTAAATTCAAAATAATGGAAACAAAACTTTATCAAACAGCGAAGGAATTTTTTAAATTTCTTAATAATTACGAAGCCGATATTTGGATACGAGGCAGTAAGGCGTATGATGTGAATGGCGAATTAGTAGCGGAGTATAAAACTAATTTTTAAACTATGGAAACACTTTTTAAAGAGCCAAAAAGAAGGCTAAAAGACGGGAAATACTGCTCGGAGGAGCAGAAGCGAATTGAGCTGTCAATCGAGCAAAATAAGCTCTTAAAAATACAGCTTGAAACCGAAAGGCGGAAAGTAATAGCACTGACCGAAAGGAACGTGCAGATAGAAAAGAAGTACAACGAATTAAAGCAGAAAATTAGAGAATTATTATAACGTGCCGATGGTATGTTGTCTGTTTTTTACGGATTAATAACTATAAACTTAATAATATGACACCAGAAGACGAAAAAAAGTTATTTGAACTTGAGCAGCAACTTGATATACCTTACAAAGATAGGTATTACAATAAAGACGATAAACGTAACTACGAAGCAGAGCAGCAAGTAAAAAACTGCAATATACCATGTGTTAGCATTGCGTTGGAAAACAAGCGCAAAGTAGGTACTACCAAAAGCACAAGTACGAAATATGCGAAAAGTTGCAAAATAAACGTAAAAATTTGCAAATTAATAAATAAACACTTATATTTGCCACGATGAAAACAACCGAACACGAAATACAAGTCAATTGCGTTAATTACTTTCGTTTACGTTATCCGAAAGGTTTGATATTTGCCATTCCAAATGGGGGACAACGCAATGTGATAGTCGCCTCTAAATTAAAGGCAGAGGGCGTTTTGAGTGGCGTTCCTGACTTGTGTATTCCAATTGCTAAAAAAGGCTATAACGGGCTTTATGTTGAGTTAAAGAATGGCAAGGTTGGCAAAGTATCGGACAATCAGCAAACGATAATGAGTAAGCTACAAAGCGAAGGTTATCAATGTGAAGTGTGTAGGTCGTTTGATGAGTTTAGAAGTGTGGTTGATGGCTATATGTTAGAAGAAGTCAAAACAGAACCATTATCCGCAAGGGAAAAACTAATAAAAGCGTTAGAGAAAAGTAAAAATAGAATACAGATGATTGACTACCCATAATTTCAGTAAGAAAAAAGAAAGAAAAAAATAAGAGAATGAAAATAACAGACTTAAAACCAAACCCAAACAACCCACGAATAATCAAAGACGACAAGTTTAAAAAGCTCGTTACATCTTTGAGTGAGTTTCCAGAAATGATGGAAAAGCGACCAATGGTGTGCGTTACCGATACCGATGGTAAACTATACCCACTTGGTGGCAATATGCGACTACGTGCGTTAAAAGAGTTGAAATATAAAGAAATTCCAGACACTTGGATAATGTTAGCTGACGAATGGAGCGAGGAAAAACGAAAGGAATTTACTATCAAAGATAACGTCGGCTTCGGCGAATGGGATTTTGATACGCTGGCGAATGAGTGGGACGTTGAAGAACTTGCCAAATGGGGTTTGGATATACCAATGTTAAACGATAAAGATGAGCAGCAAGAAATAGAAGATTTATTTAACATTGAATTACCTTTTTATACACCATCAGAAGACTTGCCAAATGTTAATGATTTAGCAGACGTAAGCAAAACACAAGAATTAAACTCACAAATAGATTTATTGAAAATTGACGATGAGTTAAAAGAAATACTAAAAATAAGAGCTTCGTTTTTTACTGATTTTAATTTTCAAAAAATTGCTGATTATTACGCTCAACAAACAGACGAAATTAAAGAGCTATTCGAAGAATTGGGAATGGTTATTTTAGCACCAAAAGAGGCATTGAAAAGAGGTTTTATAAACTTAAAAAATGAAATAACAGACGAATGCACTTCTATGTTTTAAGCATACAGAAAAAAAAATACAATAAGACTGTTAGGTATTTAGAAAAAAGAGGTTTTGAATATCAAGTTTTAATCCCAGATTGTATTGATAATGAAATAGCAAAAAGCTATGGAAAAAAGGCTGTTGTTTACGATACAGAGCTTTGTAAATCATACGTTGATTTTTGTGGAACTAACATACAAAATGGGGCGGCAGTTGGAAGGGTTGCAAGCCTTTTTGAAGCAAAAAAAAATAAAGGCATTAGTATTTGTTTAGATGACGATTACGCTGGAGTGGCAGCTAGTAAACCAATAAACACGTATAAAAAAGACGCTTTAATTTTAGTTATACAAAATCTTTACGAATTAACAAAAGAAACAAGTGTCGTTTTTGGTGGTTATAGTGGTGGAGCAATGCCAAACACTAAAAATAACATAATGCAAATTTGGATAATGGATTCCGATTGGGATTTAACAGATTTGAATATGATACTTAATGAAGATGTTAATTTTTCAATCAAAAAATGGCATCGAGGAGTTGCGAATTTTGGGTTGGCTACTATTTTGAGAAGTCAAGGACAAACAGCCGAGATGGATAAGATAGACGGAAATACAAAACATATTTATGGAACAGATAGAAGTTACCGAAAATCATTTGGAAGCGTTCTACAAGACCCAAATAATGCGAAACTTGTATTAAATAAACATAACACAAAAAGGGGTGCTTTGTGGCATCATCGTATATCTTGGGCAAGTATTATGCCGAAGATTATAGACAATTCAAAAACATTGTTATAAAATTATGTTATAAAACATATTTTTGATTAGAAACAAATTAGATGACAATAGACGAATACATATCAAAATAAAATAGTATGGCACGAATAGACAATTTAATACCAGCAAAAAAAGGCGAAGTTAGAAACCCAAAAGGAAGAACAACAGGAAGCCGTAACCGCTCGACCATTGTAAAGTATTGGTTAGAGATGACGAAAAAGGGTAAAAACCCAATTACCGAAATGGCGGAGGTGTTGGAAATACAAGACCATTTGACATTGGCACTTATTGGAAAGGCATTTAAAGGAGACGTTAACGCTTATCGTGAGTTGATGGATAGTGCCTACGGCAGAATTGAAAACAACGTTAAACTAAATGCCAACGTGAACAGCTCGCAAATGAGCCAGGAAGAGTTTTTAGAAAATTTAAAAAGGTTTAAGGAGTGATTTCATTTAGGCTATTTTGCATCGGAACAGACCCTATATTTTTCAAACGTAGGGCGTTGCTCCTTGACGTAGCCGACAAGTTAGAAGCCTTTTTTTTAAACCCTTCTCAAAAGGTTTTAAATTTATCAATGCCACCACGAATGGGCAAGTCTTATTTATTAACCTTATTTAGTGTGTGGGCTTTTGCTAAAAAATTCAATGGTCAAACAAAGATATTCCGTGTGTGTGCTGAAAATTCATTATATCAGGATTTTAGTAAGCAGACGCAATTTATAACAGAGAAGATGAGCAGACTATTTGGATTTGATGCTATCAACGGAACGATTGACCGTTGGTATATTGGCGAAAGTACACTACCTCACTTCTTTGGTGGCGGTTTTGGTGGTAACATCACAGGTCGTGGCGGTAACATAGCGATATTTGATGATATGTACCGAAGTTACACAGACGCCATTTCGGCAGCTTACGACCGAGACCTTGATTTTTTTCTTCAGTCGGTTGTGCGTGGTCGTATGGAAGGCGACAACTATAAGATTATAAACGTTGGTACTCGTTGGACTGCAAACGACTGGTTCAGTAAGTTTGTGCCAGATGTTGAGATTTTAGTCCCAGCAATAAACGAGCAAGGTGAGTCCGTTTGCGACGCTTATAAATCAACACAAGAGCTTTATGCGTTAAAAGAAACATTGCAGGACTATATTTGGTCTGCTCAATTTATGCAGGTTCCAACGGCTCAAGGTCGCCAAAGGTTATTCGAGGGCGATTATTTCACATTTGGAAATGAAAGCGATATACCAGCAACCGCTCGCTACTTTACCGTAATAGACCCTGCCTCTGATTTTGGTAAGGACTATTTTGTGGCAGGTTTATACGCAAAGGATAGAGGTCAATGCTGGCTGGTGGATATGTTTGCCGAGCAATCAGCAAAATTGTCAGATGTCGCAAAGTGGTTAGGCGAAAATAACACACGTTATCGATTTATCGAGACCAACGGAATGGGTCAAAACATACGACAAAGGCTTGAGCGAGATTATAGGCTGTTTTGCATACCATTTGCTACGAACAAAGACAAGTATTCACGTGCTTGGATGGCTTCCGAGTGGATACGTGATAGTTTAACTATTTGTAATTTCTCTAAAAAAGAGCTACTTTTGCAACAAGCGTCGGATTTTCCAACGTCTGAACACGACGATTTAATCGATAACGTAGTAATGGCATTTGAAAATTTTAATAAATTATAAGAAAAAATTTGGAAATATAAAAATAAGGTGCTATATTTGCCACGTTAAGTTTTGTGTTTTACAACATATTTTTAAAACATACTTATAAAACATAATTATAAAGCATAAAATGAGATTTTTAGTAGAAACAGGAAGCCATAAGACAGAAGAGGTTAAACAGGAGCAAGTTGTACCACAAGATGTACAAGAGGCTATGTTTAATCCAGTGGCATCGAGCGGTGATGTGTCGATTATAGACATGCTCGGTCGTATTTCCAACGCAAAATACAAAAAAGCTGTTGAAGTGCTTTTGCTTCGTGAGATTTTTTCAGGGATAAAGAAAATCGTCTTTTTTTCTAAATCAAAAAATCAAAAAGTTCAGCAAATAGCCGAATGGCTGAACACAAATTACGTTGATATATTCAAAGTTGTTTATTCTTATGGCGTTTTGCCTTTGAATTTTAGCATAAATAACAATGTAATGTCTATCACGTTGATAAAAAAACCTACCATTCGTGTAACAGACGACAATTTACAATGTACAAATGCCTCTGTTGCTATTTTTACCGACGAGATCCAACTTGTCGGCATTTCTCTTAAAACGCTTCTCCGCTCTTTAATCAACGACATCACCGAAATTATTGCACGTGATAGCCAAATTAATAAGAATTTAGGCTTGCTAGGCATCGTTTCACGTGGTGGAACAGGTGGGAATGGCGTGTTGATGCATGGCGATATGGAAAAAATCGAACAACGATTGAACAGCAGAGGCGAGGACTTTTTCGGACTGATAACATCTGAAAGCGATTTACGATTCTTAAAAATAGACCTGCCAATAGCACAACTACAACTAGCTGAAAAGCTACAACAAAAGCTACAATTAGCTTGTGCCGTTTGTGGAGTTCCTTATATACTGCTAAACACAGGCGGCAATATGACGTACGAAAACCAAGCAGAGGCACGAGTTAAATTTTACGAGACGACCATTAAATCTTTTGCTGAAATTATGTTAGAGGCTGGTCGTAAACTTGTAAAATCAACGCCTGAAATGGTTCCAAGTACCGACCTTGACTATAATATTGAGCAACAAACAATTAAAACAACTGCATAATGAAAAAGTTATTTGCAAACTTTCTTTTGAAAGAAAAAGGAAAAGAATTAACATACACAGAGGACAGCGATAATTTCGTTATAGAATGCGATGCCGCCACGTTCAACGTGTATAACGAGAACGCCCAAAATTGGCTTCCTCGTTCATTCGACCAATGTCTAAAAGAGTTTTATGGCGATAGTCTTAACGTCGTTTGTGGCATTGAACATAAATTTGACGGTTTGCCAATTGCGGTATTTGAACGCATTCAAACAAATAGCGAAAAAATGACAACAACGCTACGCATACCAAAATCAATTAAGTTTAATTTAGACTACACAATACCAGCAATTAAAGAAGGCATTTTGCAAGGATTATCAACGGAAGGGTGGTTTGAGGATTATTCGTTTACCGACAATGGGATAGAAGTCAAAAACGGATTCCTTGCTAAAATTGACTTGGTAAGCATCCCTGCCGACCGTGAGGCAAGATTTAAAAACACAATTATAGAAGTTGAAAAGAAAATTAAAGAACAAAAACCTAATATAATCAATTTTTTATGAAAAAATGGATATCGAGTACGGATTTACAAACCGTTAAAGAAGAAATAAAAGAAATAGAGGTGGTAAAGGTTGTTCAGGTAATTGAACCAGAGCAAACGCCGAAGCCACAAATTGTAGTAAAAAAAGTTATTAACAAAAAAAAGGGTAAACAATGAAAAAAGAAACCTTGAAAAAATTTGCAAATGCTTCGGTTAAAGCCAAAACCAAAAGACTTTACCAAAATGTGACTGCCGAAGAAGCACGTCAGTCGTTGGAGGCTGAAATTTCAGCTTTGGAAGAACTTGTTTCTGCTCTTGATGGCGAACAAGACGATTCAGAAGTGGTTAAAATGGTAGAAGAACAACGCAAAGCACTCGAAGACTTGCGTAAATCTTTGGAAGAAAAGATTGCCGAAATTAAATCTTCTGCTCCTGCTGATGAAACCTTTGAAAATGGTCGTCAAAAATTCGCTAATGCGTTGGAAAAAGCGGTGAAAGCTGGTTTGGAAGCGAAACAAACTATTGCAAAAGTACGTTTTGCCAATGCGAACAACGCAAACTTCAACGTACCTTATTATGATGAGGAAATTACGTTAGAAGATAGACCATTGCCGTCTTTCTTGGAAGCGTGTCGTCAAATCCCAATGGGTGGCGAGACATCAGTAGTTTGGAACGAGGTTGAGTCAGGAACAAACGTTGCTGCTATCGTTGCAATTGGTGAAGCAAAACCAGTAAAGACAAATAGTACGTCGGCTGCTACCGCTGGAGCTACTACGTTAGCTGAAATCGTAAAATTACCTGTTCAGTACAAAAATGCTGCTCCTGTTTTGCAAGACATTTACGAAAAAGATTTGATGGATGACGTAAATGAAAAGGCAAACTCACAAGTGCAAGCCGTTATCGCTACTGCTGCAAATGCTTACTCAGGAAGTGTTAAAACTGTTACAGCTCCAGCATTGTGGCAAGTTGTTTTAGCTGTTGCAAATGAGTGTCGTAAGCACAAACCAAGCCAAAAAGTTTACGTATGGGTCAGCTCGAACAAAGCTGTTGAGCTTGATTTGATGACTACATTAAATGGCGACCCTGTTGCGGTTGAATTCGCGTCTAAATCTATCGAACTTCGTACATTTACGCCAAATGAAACTTACACTGACGACAAAATTTTTGCTGCCGTTGAGGGTAAAATCCGTTTCTACAACGATGGTATGGATTTGAGTACTTCTGAACACGCTTACTGGGCAAACAACCAAATCGGTATCAAAGCCGAGTATTTGAACGAGGTAATTGTTTTGCGTGGTTCTGACGTTAGCAACACTTGTTACGACTCTATTGCTCGTATCCAAGGCTTGATGACACCAGCTCCAAGCACTAAAATCGTTACAGGTATGCTCGTTAAATCAGCTCCAACTAAAGTAACTTATACAGATGCTGAAACATTGGCGTTAGCTGGTTTAGTTGTAACATTGCTTTATAGCGATGAAACTTACGAAGACGTTGCATTTGCTAACTTTGGTGCTGCTATCACCGCTGCTCCTGCGAATGGTGGTGCATTAACAACTGCAAATAACGAAGTTGTATTGACTCACGTGGCAAGTACTGAAACGGCATCTTTTGCAATAACAGTTACTGCTGCTTAATTTTAACAACCACTTAACACCGAAAAACAATGTTAACTCCAAGTAAATTTTCAAGCGGTTATACCGCAATCCCTAACGTAGCCGCAGAAGATGTGGAAGTACGTGTTCAGGCTTTTATAGACTTTTTCACTTGGGAATGTTTTGCAGAGTTTTTCGGTGTTGAAATTTCTGAACGCATCGCAGAGTTAGAAACCGAAGACAAAGAGGCTGTTTTAACCGAAGCCGAAGATATGTTGAAATACTTTATTTTCTCGAAATGGATTCAGGGAAATAAGTTTTTAACGGACAATGGCACGGTTTTAATTAATTCTGTTGTAGGTTCTAATGTTTATGATGTAAAAAGGGTAGCAGACATTTATAATCGTTCTGTTGAGCTTTCAAAAGCGTTTGAGGCTTACCTTGTAGCACGTTCAGATTTTTCAGATGCAAAAAGTAAGGCAAAGAAACTATTACCTTTTTTAAACTACTAAAATGGACTGTATTTCTATTATAAAAAAAGCGAGTGAGGCGGCAGGGATGAAATTCCAGCTTGGGCACTTGGAAGAAATATGCACTATTTTAGCCTCGAGTACTAATGCTAATTTAACCACATATCCGTGCGTTATGGTATTGGAAGATATTCGAGAAGTTGAAGAAGAATTTAAGACTTTGTCAACATTACAAGTATTAATAGTTGTGCATTCGGACTTAACAATACGACCACTACCAAGATGGAACGATGTTATGCAAGGTCAATTATTAGTACTTTACAACAAATTAATTGCAGAGATTGAAAAAGAGGCGCAAATAGTAAAACCGATCAACAAGATTTATCGTCCTTTGGTATCAAATGCTTTTAATTTTGGAGCTTCACAAACTCCAGTATTCAATGACCACTTAAACGGTATTGAATTACGTGATTTTAAATTTAGTTTTATAAACAATTGTTAAAAAATAAAAAACATGAGTGAAATTTGTAATAACTCGGTAAATCCGAGTACAAAACAAGTAGCCTGTACAAAGATACCAAATATGCCAGCGGCATTGATATTTTGCGAAAAAGGCGAAAAGTATACTATTGTAGGAGATAGTATCGCTGAAGACGTAGTGGCAAATGTCCCTATCGTTTTGACTGGTATTAAAACAACTGTACCAGTTGACACGGCAGCAACATCGCAAACGTTGGGTGATTTTACATTGACAAATGATGACGAATACACTGGCTTGACCTTTGGCTTCGTTAAAACGCCTTGTAATGTTAAATCTATCAAAAACGTTGCAAATAGTGGCAAAGGTGGTCTTTTGATTTTGACTAAAAACGGCGTGTTGATTGGTAAAAAAATCCATTTTAACGGAGGAGACTACCAAATCGAGCCTTTAGATATCAATTCAATGTCGGCAGCTTTCCCAACTGGTATTTTGGCTGATGGTAGCGACTTGGCTGCTACATTGACTGTTAACTTTGGTATGGTTACAAACCTTATCAATTCGGCAAAAGTGGCTTGTATTGACGTGGCTGACGAATACCCACAAAAAACTGGTTACGAGTTAACCACTGGCGTTGCTACTGCTACAACTGTATCGTTTATCGCTACTGATTGCGCAGGTGCTGAAATTGGTGGTATAGCTGCAAGTGAAGTTTTTGTTAATGGTACAGCTTCGACCGCTGTGGCTTCGGCTGAAGTTGGTGGGCATACTGTTTACACTGCTACCTTTGCTGCTTCTGTAATCGTTGCAGGCGTTAACACGTTGGTTCTTACAAGTGTTGGCAAATACGGTAAAACAACCTTTAAATACACTGCATAATGTTAATCGGTCGCACAGATTATAACGTCGATGTCTGTGGTAAGATGTCACGTGAGCAGTTTGAGGCGGTTTTCCCTAATGACAAAAAAGCGTATGATATCATACAAAAGTCTTTAGGTAAGAAGCCAAAAAAGGAAGTAACCGAATAGGTATTAATTAGATGGGGGAGTTTGAACGCTCCCCCATTTTCAAATAAAGTATAAAAATGGGCTGTAAATGTAACGAAAATAAAGACGCTGTTCGTAAATTAGCTATTGCATATGCTAAATTACACAAATGCGACGTGGTTATTTTCAAATGTTCAGAAACAGACTTTTGCGAGCTTTCAAAATTCGACTATGACCACCAAATAATAGAGGTAATTTATTATGACAATCTTTGAATTTGAGCAGATATACGACAAAGAAGATAAAACCGCTGAAGATGTTGACCTGATTTCAGATGTTATGGAGCGTTGCGGTGAGCAGTCAGACGATAACTTTTTATCTCGCGAATTACTTCGTAAACAGGCTTTATTACACGCCGCCATTCTTGAAGTAGAGGCAGGCAATAAGAAGTCTTTTGCACCTCAAATGGAGCAATATAATAGGGCAAAATTAGAGCTTGAAAACTACCGTAAAGAAAAGGAAGAAGAAGCGAAAAGGAAAGGGTTAGATCATTCAACGTTTGCGGATTGGTTTTGTTTTATAGAAAAGTATGCAGGTTTTGCCATTGATAAAAATAGGAATTTAAACGACTTTATAGTTTTTGTTAAAATGTTAAAAAGAGAGGCTAAAGCGTATGACAATCAACGACAAACAGAAGCGAATTAAAGGCCTTGACGTTAGACAATGCGCAGGCGATGCGGTTATTGATAGCGGTCGTGAGATTATCGACAAACAAGAACGCCAATTTGACCTTGGGGAACGTTCAGACGGTACAAGTTTCGCCAATGATTACATACCTTTTAAAGCGTTCGGTCGTACTTTTCACTATTATTCATTAAATTGGACTGGAGCATTTAGGCGTGGATTGACAATTACAGACGATTTTAGAGTAGAAAGCACAGACCAAAAAGCACCTAATATATCGAAAGCAATAGGCGAGGAGCTTTTCGGATTGACAAATGAAAGTGTTAGCGATGTGAAACCAGTTGTACAAGCGAATTTCATAAAAATAGTAAACGAGAATATTTAAAACTACAATTATATGGCAAATCAAGATTTAATTAACGAAATTTTCGACGTCGAAGCGATAAAAAAACAAGTCGCCGAGATTGATTCTTTGTTGGATGCTACTAAAAAAGGAATGTCGGATTATGCCAAACAGATAAAAGAGGCTTCAGGCAATTTCGACACAATGAAAATGTCGGAAGTAATGAAGGAAAACGAAAAGGCTGTTAAAAAAACAACTGAATCGCTTTCTGAACTTGATAAGCTCGAAAAACAACGCATTCAAACGGTCGCTAAATTAGAGTTTGCCACGTCAGAAGAAGGTAAAGCAATGCTCGCACAGGTTGAAGCTGTGAAATTAGCTCTAAAAGAGCAAAATAACTCCATAAAAGTAAGCGCACAAGAGGAAAAGGCTATTCGCGACGTTACAAATGCACTAACAAAACAGGTTACATCTATTGCTTCGGCAACCGCTGCAAATAACGCACTCCGTAAAGCTGCCAAAAACCTCGACCTTACTACAGAAGATGGTCGTAAAACGCTTGAAAAATATAATAAGGTTATTGATGCCAACGATAAATTTATAGCTGCTAATTCAGACGCTTACACAAAACAAAAGCTAAACATCGGTAACTATAAATCCGCCCTTGAGGGAGTTACAAATGGAACGGTTACACTGCGCGAGGCTCAAAAAGTCTTGCGTGAAGAACTTGGTACGTTAGCACTACAAACTGAAAATGGTACAAAAGGAACGGAAGAACAAAAACAAGCATACGCCGATTTAGTTACTCAATACGGTAAATTTAAAGACCAGATAAATGATGCAAGTTCAGCCGTAAAAGGTGCGTCCGAAGATTTTGTCGGCTTGACTGCTTCACTCACAGCGTTCAAGGCTGGTATAACTGTATTTCAAGGCGTTCAATCTGCAATGGCGATGTTTGGCGTTGAGAATGAGAATGTATTGAAGACGATGCAAAAACTGCAGGCTACACAAACGTTGTTAAATTCCATCAATGAGGTGGCTAATTTATTACGTCAAAAAGATGTTTTTTTAGCTCAACTGCAAATCCTTACCGAAAGCAAAAGTATTGTCGTTCGTAATGTTGCAACAGTAGCCCAAAAGGCTTTAAACGCTGCAATGAGTGCGAACCCTGCAATGTTAATCGTTACTGCTTTAATAGCTTTAGTCGCTGTTTTGGCTTCATGTTCAAAGGCTACAAACGACAATACAAAAGCAACGAAAGCACAGGCAGCCGCATACGCTGACGTGTCAACCGCTGTATTTGATGCTAAAAACAAAATGACCACTTTGACGAATGAAATGGTTCTTTTGAAAAATGCAGGCGCTGATAGTAATACGGTAATGAGTGCCACGAATAACGTGTTAAAAGAATATGGCGTTACTACTGGTAAAACAGCCGAAGAGAGCGAAAAGTATTTGAAAATAACACAAGACGCAACCAAAAGCACAAAGGCTGGGCGTGATGCTTATTTAGCGGCTCAAAGTGGTGCGGATAGTTTGCGTAAATCCATTTTTGACTTACAAGAAAAGCAACGAATGGGTATTAAACTTTCAGATGATGAAGAAAAACAACTATCTGAAAATCGTGAAGCGTTGGGTGTTTATAACGCTAAAATGCGTGAAACACAAAAAGAATACGTTGCGTATAACGTGGCTATTGGTAAGGTAAATAAAGCTATTCAAGACGATACCAAAGCCAAAGAAGATGCAGCCGAAAAACAAAAAGCTGCGGCAGAGAAAGCAAAAGAGGCAGCGAAAGCAGCAGCCGAAGAGCGTAAAGCGTTAATGGCAGCCACCAACGAATATATGTACCAATCGGAAAGGTTTGCCATATTAAATAGCGTTAAAAGTGAAGAAGAAAAAGCCGAAGCGATTGCAGAACTCGATAAAAAAACGACCGAAAAAACTATACAAGAGTTGGAGCGTCGTATCGCCAAAGAAAAAATGGCGAAGTCTGAACGTGTCGCTTTGCAAGCTGAACTCTTGAAAGAGAAGGAAAGCCTTTTGAACCAAGAAGCCGAAATCGAAAGGAGGGCAGCTGAAAAAACGAAGAAAAACGAAGAACAAAGAGCAGCAGATATAAAGAGCCAAAGAGAGTTGGTTTACGAGCAGGACAAACTTTATATTTTGCTCAATATTAAAGATGAAGAAGAACGAAACCAACGATTGAAAGAACTCGACCAAGAGCAAACCGACAATCGTGTTATAGAGCTAAAAAAACAGCTTGAAAATGAAAAGTTAAGCGTTCAAGAGCGTGCAGAGCTCGAAAAAGAGCTTGTCGGTATTCAGCAAAAATCTGCTGATGAACAAATTGCCATTGAAAAAAAGAAGCAAGAGGAAGAAAAATCGTTAGCTGAAAAACAAGCCGAATACAAGGCTGAAATGCTTGATAAAATAAAAGATCTTGCCTTTCAGTCTATTGATTTACTATTTGCAGCGGTACAGCAATCGTTAGACGCTGAAATGCAGGCTATCGACAAACAGCGTGAACAGCTTGAAGAATCAACACGAAAGAAACAAGAGCTATTGGATGGTGCTGTGATGAGTGATGAAACGCGAAAAGCACAGCAAGCAAAACTTGACGAAGAAGCAGCCGCAAAAAAAGCGGAACTAGATAAAAAAGAACGTGACGCAAAAGTAAAGGCGGCTAAATGGGAAAAGGCGCAAGCTATTACATCCATTTGGATTTCTTCGGCACAGGCTGCAATGTCGGCAACCGCTGGAGCAGCACAAGCTGGTTTAGGTTTCCCTGCTGTTTTAGTTGCTTATTTGGCTTTAATTGGTGGGATTGCAGCGGCTCAAACCGCTTTAATAGCTGCTCAAAAAATACCTGAATATGAAAAAGGTACTGAAAATCATCCAGGAGGTTGGGCAAAAGTATCTGAACACGGACAACTTGAAGTCATTGAAACACCTGATAAAAAAACTATTTTAACCGATAAGCCAACGTATGTAAATATGCCTAAACACTCGAAAGTGTACCCAAATATGGAAGCGTATGCAGCCGCTAAGAATGGTGGAAGTGTTAGCGCTACAAGGTTTGACGATAGCCGAATAGTAAAAGCTGTTGAAAATTCAAAAGCTGTTCAAAATGTTAATTTGAACAAAAGAGGTATGTTTGAGGTTGTAAATAAACAAGGACAAAGACAAATAATTATTCAAAATTCGATAAAATTATGATAGTAACATTAACTTGTGAAAATGATAACACCACTCACGAGGTGCTATACGTTGATAAAGACTTTGAATTTGGAGCAATACAATGGTCTTTGTCGTTGGCTCCACCTGTTGGCTATTCTCGCACCTTGTCAATAGACCAAATAAAGTTGGTTCGTGAGGATTTTGATTGGTTTAAATCAAAAGTGTTGGTCTATGGCGATATG
>Ga0208826_1000850_pt1 | contig 29118 bp, 29 predicted proteins | sample AD_UKC115_MetaG_FD_184451 | JGI IMG/M metagenome (GOLD analysis project Ga0208826, IMG submission 184451) | Active sludge microbial communities of municipal wastewater-treating anaerobic digesters from Hong Kong - AD_UKC115_MetaG (SPAdes)... | ecosystem: Engineered > Bioreactor > Anaerobic >...
AACTTGAGCCTATACTTGTGGTGCTTGGACTCGTTGTGACTCTCGTTGCTCCAGGGTGAAGTGAAGGAACGGAACTTAGGCCAGTTGAAGCAGCAGTTGAAGTAATAGTTGGAGTTCCTGAAGTTGCGCCTGATCCCCTAGCTTTTGGAGGAGGAGGTGCACTGGTGACGACAGAATTCGAATCGCCGAATGAAGACTTTAACCCCGTGGTTTGTGAAGCTACAGTTGAAGTTGGCATGTTAGTTGATGCCGGAGATGCTGGGGTAAATTGTCGAACGTTCGGAAGTGCCACGCTTGGAAATGATAGGGCGGGTGGTTGCGCGATACTTCCCTGAATTGTTTGATATGTTTGAATTTGAGTTGGTGTGGCGGGACGAACGCTGGAAATAGAAGGTAAAGCAGAAGGAAATGTTGTCATGGAAGTTGTGATGTTAGAAGCGGCAGTTGAAGCAGCAGTTGAAGTAATAGTTGGAGTTCCTGAAGTTGCACCTGATCCCCTAGCTTTTGGAGGAGGAGGTGCACTGGTGACGACAGAATTCGAATCGCCGAATGAAGAAGTATTCGCAGAAGAAGTGTTCAGAGGTCGCGAAATATTCATATCCCTTGTATCTTTCCCTTCTTTCTGTTTGACGCATTGTCCAATTTCCATTCGAAACGAAGCTGGTACCAGCCTCGTGATATTTTCTTAATCTCTTCACATTACTATACATTCAGGTTCATATGTCGCAGGAGTTGGTGAGAGGAGAAACTTGATGTTCGATTACTGCAACTTCATTCTTTCTCCCAGAACGTACGCCTCTCCATTATCAATACCGTCGGAGATGGTCTCAATTATACTACCGGAGCCAATTTCCGTTGGGCGACTCGTATACATGAACATTTTGGTTTGGTACGCCAGTTGGGTGAGTACCTGCGGATTATTTCCAACGTGTTCGAACTGGAAAGGTGTAGTATTTCTCTTTGCCTGCTCGCTTGCTAATCTCATCGCATGAATAGTATCTTGCCATTCCATTTTACTATGGATGCCTCTTTGGGTGCAGAAACAAAACGACCGAGATTTGAACTTCCCTATATACGAAGTTGTAAATGACCGCAAGACCAACAATTACAAGTTTTGAAGGTACTTCTTCATACACTGTTGCACCTCTAGTTGTAGCTACTGCACCTAGTTTCTTCGGTTCAAGAACACCTCTGAGTAGTCAAGAGCAATTTGGCTTCATTGTGGAAGAACTGTCCCAAACGAATGATAAATTGAGAGGAATCAGTATGACCCAGATTCAGAGATTATGCAGTATCAAATACGACGACGAACTTGTTATCAACGATAGCACCATGGGAATGGTGGAGATAATAGAATTCCTAATGAATGATACTTCATCAAGCCTAGATGAATCCATTGATAAGTTTGAAGCTGCCTGCAATAGCAAGTCCCATTATTTGTGGAAACTACCAGAGGGAAGTAGACTCAAGAGACAACTGGACTTCGAAGTAGAACTTTCGGGTCGAAAGTCCGGAGGTATAACTTCAAATATACCTTGCCCTCGTTGTGGTGGAAATCAAGTGCAATATGCGGAGAAACAAATCAGAAGGGCGGATGAACCTGCCACCGCAATGCTCTTCTGCATCAAGTGCAGGAAACCTTGGATCATAGGTTAGATGAACATCTCCTAAAAAATGCAGGGCACGTCGCACGACGTACACGTTCAATGAAAATATCGGATACACCAAACCTACAGATGGACGGTGGAAGCTCAACAGGTGGACTTGGAAGTGGACGCGAACAAGGTGTTAACGTTTGCCGCCAACTTGCATGCTGGCCAGTTATTATCTTCGTTATTTTTGCCATCATTCTCATGGTGTGGATTCTCTTCACACCCAAGATGGAATCGAGCACAAAGTCTTGGTCATTCTTCACGGTGCTAATTTGGACTATTATCTGGGGATCTATTCTCTGGTTCTTCTGCAGCGCTGGACAGCACGCAATTGCATGGTTCCTCCTCTTACTTCCCCTTGCAATTGCAATTTTCTGGTTTATCGCGGTTGTATTGGCCTCCGCAACTACTTCACCTCAATGTGTCGCAGGTGGAAGCAATGCAACCAAGTTGGCGTAGAAGATATTCAATTATTCAATATTATGAGGCTGGTACCAGCTTCATCGTTACTATACTCCTGACTCGACTCGTTCTATTTTTCCCGTACTCTTGGTGCTGAATCAGGGTATATGGCTCTCCCCGAAGTTGTGAATCTCATTTTCACCATCGTGAAGGACAGTCCCAGGAATTAACGTGGTAATTGCGGAATTCCAAATTCTCCAGAAGTGTTCCCACACTGCGAGCGCCACGTACGCAACTGTTTCAAATCGTATCCTCAGAGGCTACCAAACTTTACAACCTTCTCATTCGATGTCTGCATCCAACAACAGAGAGATCTACAAGCAACATTGTGCCACCATCTTCCAAGATGCTGCGGAACGTTACATGAACGAAATTATTATTCCACAACTCGAGAAGGGGCTGCAATCAATAGGCTTGAACGTCAATCGCGAACAATTGGACAGAATACTGGAATTGCCCGCATCACAGGCTGTACCTGCTACTTCACCTGCCACTTCTAACGTCGCGCATCGATCTCACCCAACTACAGGAGGATTTCCAACTACAGCAGGAACGAATCAACCTTCCTTCTTACAACCAACTTCACACGCTAACTTCGATGGTGATAATTACAGCGAGAATGGATGCCTCTACTACAGCAAGAGAGGTAACAATAAGTTCATATTCTGCGGTGCACCAACTGCCGATGGATCTCCAGTATGTAAGGCTTGTTCCAACAAGAGAGATGGTGAGAAGTTGATAGGTCAATGGAGAAATGGTGCAATGCCCTCGGTCGAGACAATTCGCTCAGAAGCTGCAGCACGTAGAATGGAGAAGAATGAACCCACCTCGGGACAGAGCAAAGGTACTTCCAGAGGTAATGGCAAGAAGACAGCCCCAGAGTCGCTTGGAAATGGATTCACCATCTCGAAACCTCCACCTCCCCAGTTCGTCCCACAACAGCCCGTGAATTCAGCAGTACATGTCACCTCCTACTATTCCCAAGTTTGTCCCTGGAGACCCAACGACAATTCACTCTACTTCAATCCTTCGGATCATTTCATCGTGAATACCTCCAACAATGGATATATGATAGTGGGAAGAGCAGATTCGATTGAATCACCAATTCGCAAGCTAAATCAGCAGGAATACAACCAATGTATTCAACAAGGATGGAAAGTTGATAGTAATGCGGTTCAAACCGGTGAAACGGAAGCAAATCCAAGTATTATACCACAACAAATTCAAATCAATCCTCAAGCACAACAACCTCAACGCATAGGTTTCTCGGGACCTCTTCTCCCTCCCAGTGTCCCTCCTTCATCCGCCGGAACAACTGCGACTGCCCCATCGTTCTTCAACTTCAACGTCCCAAATATGCAGCCACAACATAACACAGTTCCCACTGGCACGGGTAATCCTACAATTGCCCTTCCTTCGCTCCCACAAGGTATGTTAACATCCACAGGTATTTCAGCACCGAAATCCCTCTTCAATACCAGCTATCCACAACCACCGGTCTTCTCAGCTCTACCAAATTCACTTCCTCTGCCCTTCGTACCACAACCAAATGAAACTGTCACAACTCCAGCTCTACCATCCGAAGTGAAGGAACTTCCACAAGGAGTGACAATTCTGGACACAGCACAAGGTATGAGAGATCAAACGACGGACTTTGCACAAGAAACAGATGCAGAAGGGAACGATATCCCAGATTTGTGAAGATAGAAGCGTGAATGTGAACTGAACGACACGAATTGAAAAAAAAGATCAGGGCTGGCACCAGTCCTGAATGATTCGAAGAAGGAGAATGAAATGGAGATATTGGTGGCCCCAATTTCCGGCGGATACTTTCCACACCAGTTGGCAGCTCTGCAATTGTTAACGGAGAACAACTACCAACCTGAACTGGCACTCGGCTCGTCTGGAGGCAATCTCTCAATTTATCTCGCAATGGCTTCACACTGGGATCCTGTGGGCTTGAGGAGAGTGGTGGCTTCACTCAACTCAGACCAGATTGTGAGATCATGGTTTCCCTCTTTGATGAGCTTCGTCCCTTCCGTGGTTGCAGGTGTGTTCACAGGAGCAGCGTATCGCACCTCGAACAAGGTGTATGAATTCTTTCGAAACTACTTTACACCTCTCACCATGGTTGAGACTGAGGTTTGGAATGGTGCTGTCAATCGAGATACAGGTGCTGTCGCTCTCTTCTGCAATCGAGGTATGAATGATGCTCTGATACAGGGAAGATACTATCAACATCGTCTCTTCAAGTCTGAGCCTCTGAAATATCTGAATGGAGACTTGGACTGCATCTGTCGTTCTGTGGTAGCTTCATCGGCCGTACCTCTTGTGTTCGAAGCTCAGGAATACAACCATCAGAATTACATCGATGGTGGCACCAAGTTCGCCTCACCTCTCGTACCTCTACAGGATGAACTTCGTGTACTGGGAAGTTCGCAAGGATTACATATCACGTATATCAATGGATACAACGTTGAAGAAGACTACAGTCATTCCCAAATACCGGTGGATATTATTAGTTCAGGAGTATCAGTAACTGCACACGTGGTACGAGGCTTCGTTCTCCACGATCGTATGACGGCATGTGAATTGGTGCGAAGTGACTGCGGAAATGGCCTTCATTACATTGACATTCACATTCCTGAAGCAATAACTTCTGTCAGATCCAGAATACACCTCTGTAACAGTAGTATGTTGGAAATCTATCCACGTTACAAGGGTAGCATCAACTACACCAGCTTCACGGGTGAAGAATTACTCTCGGTTATTGATCATTCTCTGCCCCTACTATCCGCACGTCTCTGGTGGGTTGGAAGGAAAGATCTCTTCTCCGATATACAAGGAATATCAGCGGAAGAAGCAACTTCAGATCTACTTCATCCAGGATGTCCCCTTCGTTCACGCACATAGATTCAAGAAACAAACAATTCAATACGGAAGTGACGCCACCTCCGTGCTCCTCTGTACTATAGCTTCAAACTTTCAAATATGGGATTTCACATCTCACATCTCACATTTCAGATAACTGTGAACCCCCACAACATTCACATTCACATTCCACTCTCATGAACTAGAACATCTCGCATTCAGCTTCCAATTTCTACCACCATATGAACCTCCACATCCACTTCTACTTCCTCCCCTCTGTTGGACCATTCCACATCCACGTGTCAATGGAACTGCATCTCCAACTTCACCCCTCTCATCACCATACTGTGAGAAGACTGCAGCGTATTCCTTCAGTATAGAATTATTGATGCAGTTTCCAGTTATAGGATCGTACAGTGTCACGAGAATTCTATTGAAGACATCGATATCGCCCAACTCACAGTAGAAGAAGCCAGAGGTCAACATCACGGCATTCGTCATATCAATCGTGGCCTTCAGCATCGCATTATCGTGCATTTGAGATCCCTTCTTTCCCTTCCTTCCACCTGAGCTAATACCACGCAGACGAGAACGATAAGCAACACCTTCCACCGGTGGTTGAAGTTCGAAGGTATTCTTGTCCATTACTGAATAGGTGTATCGATTCTGAATGCATCCTGCGTATACCTTCCTCTGTTCGTCCGTTAGTTGGAAATCAATATCAAGGTTGAGACAGTTCTTCACGAAGACCACATAGCATCGGGTATGTATCAGAGGTAACGTTCTGTACTCCATCATCTTTATCTTAACATTGTTGTGCTGATTCACTTCGCTCGAATCAACTTCTCTGGAGTTATTAACTATTACTGCAGAAGAATGGTCCAATGTAGCATCATCGTTCAATAATTCCCCATTATTCGTTGTTTCAGGTAACTTATCACTCAAGTTCGAAGAATTGTTCCCGTTTTCACTACAAATGTTAACTTGATGCTTACTCATGGTGTAACCTAAGTTGTACTTCCTTTCACAGTCAATTCGATAACATGCAAGGATTATCGCCTCCATGCCAAACAATGCCCCGCAACAAGAAGCATTCGAGCTCAAGTAGCGACAAGAATCGTAAACACTGCAAGGACACAAGTTGTACCGTCAGTTGTACCTCATGTGACGGCCAACCCTGTGAAACTGTCACCGAGAACTGCCCTCCCAAGGCTTGCTACAAACCCTGCGAAGGTCTCTGTGGACCTGAAATCTTCACGAAGTACAACTCTGCTGTGGTTGATATCCAAGCTGAGTTCCACTTCACAACATCCACAGATCCCGCCGCACTCCCAACAACACAACTTATCCAGGGTAACAACCTCTTCTCAATCTACACCCACGGAAATGGATTCTTCATCGACAAGCATATCATCATTTGCCCCGCTTCACTCGTTCTCGCTCCACCAGATCACACTCTCGTTTTCAACAGATGGCCCTTCGTTGCAAACAAGATCAATCCCGAGAATCTCCAATCTGATGTTATGACTCGCGCAAATCGCATTACAGTTGATGTATTGGACGTTAATGGTACAGGTAAATCGTATACCTACCAAGCTGACCTTCTCGGAGTCTCAGGTACTGCAGATATTGCCATCCTCGCGATTAACATGACTTGGCCATGGAATAAATGCCTTCCATGTATCAAGAAGTGTCACCCTCACTTCCGCTTCGGATGTTCCCGCAAATATCGAACTGGTATGCCCGTTTATGCCATTGGTAACGCCACCACACGAAGTGTCTCTACATGTATCGATGTGAATTATCCAGCTCCCTTCTTCACTGGAATTCACTCGAGAGTTATGGTCTCCGGAACAGTTGCTGATACCAGACATGTGGACCACGTTGGATTCGCACAACAAGAGCTCTTGGTTGTAGATCTTCCCATCTTCGGTAAGAACGCCGGTCTTCCCCTGATTGATCAATACGGACACGTCATTGGAATGCAAACTACCAACGTTGCTGGAGTTGCCCTCGCAAGTGACACCATTAGCGCAGCTGCACTTACTGGAAACTCCTTCTTCAATCAACTCAGCGGAGATGGCCTCGTTGCAGGACCTTCTCAATTCTTCATGACCCATATCATCAGCAAGCTCCTCTGTTCGCTCGGTAAGAGAGATTCAGAATATATCAAGACCGTTGTTGATCCTGCAGGCGATTATATCCGATATGTTAAGGGATTCCTCGGACTTGCTTGGGACCTCTTCAACGGTGTGAAATATATGAACCATATCGCACCAAATGGATTCCCCTTCCTTACCACCTTCGATCCTGCCAATCCAGGTCAATACTTGATTCCAGAGAAGAAGGAAGTCATTGGTATTCGAATTGTTGGGCTCACTAACGATCTTCCAGGTACAAGACTCAATCCCATGATCTATCTTCCCGGAGTCACCGCTGCTGGCGTTGCTGCACCAGGATCAAATCCCGCATCACCATGGGTTCATTCTCCCCTCAGTCTTACGCTCAACGATGTTATCACACACGCCGAACACTGCCCTCTCGGAGATCAAGGCAAACAAATCCCAATCTCGCTCGTTCTCTTCCGAAAGAAACCTGGAGATATTGTTGCCATCACATTCCGCACCTTCGCCACCAACTACCTCCAAGTTGCCGAACACTCAGTTCAACTCGCGGATACTCCCTTGTTCTACGATTATCCCCTCTACAAATACCCCGACTTCCCATATTCCACTGCACCACCAGGATATGCGATCTACTTCAGACACACTGCAGTTCAAGATCCTTCAGTCGCAGGTACTAACCCTATTGATCCTACAGTTCTCGTTCCCACCACTCCAGTTATCTAAGGTACCACATACGAGCCGAAACAACACAAAGCTGGGACCAGCCTTGTGAAACTCCTTCTTCTCCTGTAGAATGGTTCGAAATAATACAAGAACTCCTCATTCTACAGGTGATTCATTTCCATTCATATCAACGTACAAACTCAGATGTGGCGCTACATCTGAATTGCAGCACATCCAATCTCGATACTTTCGCTCGAATTAACTTCACTTGTATCTTGCAACTCTCCAACTTCAGATATCTTCAGAGAATACAGGGTCCCGTGCTGCAACCTTCGAGATTGGCCCTCAATCCATAGTACAAGCTACCATACGAGATCGCAACTGGTTTCGCAAGTCCGGTACAATTCACAGGTTTCAATGCCTTGATACACTTCTCAACCTGTGAAGTAATGAGAGGATCTGTGGTGAGACATACATCCTGGGTCGCATCGTACAAACCTGGAGGACAATATTGTCTACAAATACTCTGATATGATACGGGCGCACTACTCATCTCCATTGCAAGTTCATAGTTATATTTGATACCACCTCCACCTTCACAGCAGGGTTGCGCTCCAATCTCTGGCAAACCTTCAGTTAGTTGATCACAACTTGTTTCCTCCGTTATAACACCTGAACCGCTCTCCTCCTCTTCCACTGCCAGTATTGCGAGAACTATCAATATCAAGACCACCAGAGCAAGAACTACCACAAGAACCCAGAGCAACACCATCCATCCATTCGCCATTTGGGTTCATTGGTACTACATTCGTATCTTACAGAAATGAAGAGGTGGAATAGGCTCTCCTCCATTAATCCAACTGCCATCAAGGTCGAGAAGGACGAAACAACTCCAACTCAGCGCAGAAAGCAACGTTCGAACGCCTTCATTGAAGTATTGAGGGACACATTCGATTCACAGGCCACATTCCATCAGAACTGGCGCATTTCAAACGGTGAGGCTGGCATACTCAGTTCCTGCAGGTGGTCTTCCTCATGCGTTGAATTAGATGAAGAAGGTCTCCGTCTTACTCTCAATAAGGCCATGTACCACAGAAGATTGGGATCTTTACTCATGAACTTCTTCATTGCGACACCTCTCGAAAGTACCTTCATTGGTGGACGTATCAATCTCAGCACTTCCTTCGTTGAGTGTGGTAAGTATCAAGCGCTCATACGTCCACCAAGAGTACCAGGAATTGTCACTTCATTCCTTCTCAAGGGAAGTGGATCCAATGAAATAACTGCTGTAGAATTCGTGGGAAATAGCACCAACACAGTTCAAATTGGCCACTGTTCACCTGAATACGAGGCATATCACACAGTTGAAGTTGTACCAAGGGAAGATGGATGGTTTCAAGTATTATTAGTATGGAACGAAGGAAGCATCGAATGGACCATCAACGACCATCGCATTCACAGTACTAAGGAGAGAGTTCCGAAAATACCATTGAAACCGTGCTTCTGTATCTGGAGTGTAGATTCTGGGATTGAACAAGCCGTGTTGTGGGCCGGAAGACACACATACCACGGTACTCCAGTATATGCGTACGTAAAACAATTCAATATTACAGTCTAACGTACTTCATATTGAGAGATGGGTGCGTGGAACACTTCAGCAGAGGAGACGTGCGTCCCTTCTCATTCCTATAGTTTTTCATACACTTCAGCACCACAGAATATGAATCTCCAGAAGCCTATGATTGTGAAGTTATTACCTTTCCAATTCTACCACGTCCAGAAGGTGCACCTCCGCCCGAAACTACCTTTCTTCCCACATTTGCCGAACTTCTCGTATCTCTTCCAGTTCCTTCGTATCTTTGGGAAGAACTTGGACCTCTGAACCTCACAGGTCCACGAGATGAAGTATTAGGCATAGAAACGTATGAAGTTTCAGGTATTACATTTGGCGTTATGAACGATGGATTTACCACACTACTTGGCCTCGTTGAAGTTGAAGTTGCCACCAGAGAAGCATTTGAACCTCTTCCTCTGCCGCCCTGGGTTCTGGCTCTTCCACGTCCTCCTTCAACTCTCATGGGGGGTATTTGTACCACAGATCCACCAGAAGAATATCCCTGAATTCCAGAAGAAGGTGTCGGAGTCGAAACCCCAGACGTTGCACCCTTCCTTTGGGTTAAGGCTTCAGTCAATACCGAAGTACTTCCAATTCCGGCAACAATCCCTCTTTGAATTCCAGAAGGTGCAACTCCCACTTTCGATGTGAAGGGTCTCACATTTGGCTTGGTTCCTTTTCTTCTCTCTCTTGCTTCGGGTTTGTCAGACTTGGGTTCCACGATGGCTCTCCTCTTCAACTTGGTGTCAGGTTTGGTGTTGAGATTCCACAGGACCAGAACACTGAAGGGATTCACGTCTTCTGGTGCAGGAGGTACTTCAAATCCACCTTCCAGCACACCTCCAGCCTTCAGTATTCTCATTGTTGCCTGAATCTGTCTCTGAAGATGGAAGGTGCACATCTCAAGGTACCACTTCATATATTCCTCTGGCATCTCTTCAACGAAGGAATTCACCACACCTCCGCTTGAGTAGTGATTGTAGAGGGATTTCAACACGTTCACACCTCTAGCAAGCACATCTGAACCGAGAGCGAAGCGTGAAACCAGGTATAATTCATTGTTGGAAGGTCTACTGCTGACAGGCTTGAACAACGTCACCTCTTCGAAGCAGGTCGAAATGAGATATATCAAGTGGCAAGTGTGGAAGGTGGAACAACCAACCAACTTCAAAACCATATGACCTCCCTTCTGGTGAAGTTCCTGTGGATTATTTGGATCTGATGGACGAACGAGCGAGAGTGCCACCATCGCCTCAGAAGTCACGAGACGTGCACTTAACTGCTCTTGATTCTTGTATTCTGCTTCACCTTCGAGTTCAAAGCCTCCATCCGCAGTAACAAGATCATATCCGTCGTTCCATCTATTTCTGCACCAAGTAACGATGGTTTCAGCTTCAGTGGTGAGATCTCCCACACCATCTCCGTTGTAGGGTGTGAAGCGTGCCACATCCAACATATCAAGATTCCAGTTGAGAGATTCATCTTTTCCCACCTTCTTCAGGGTCACACCAACACCGGTGCATAGTGGGTTTCGATACTGAAAATACTGCACGAAACTACCTGGACCATCTGCAAGTGTTGCGAAGTGATATTCACTGAGATAGTTCTGTGGATCTCCCATTCCTCCTTCGCTGTACGTGAGATGAAAGACCGCATCAATGTTGGCCAGCTTGAGACCTGCACGATTGAAGAAGGGACCACTCTTCAGGGATTCATATGGATTCGTTTGATCTCGAATGGCTTCAAATCTTCCCTGTCCCTTCAGAATCTGGAATCTATTCTTGTAGTTGTCAAGTTGTACCTGAAGTTGTTCAAGTCGTGGTATGAGAACCGCACCACCTTCAATTCCCAATATTCCCATCTGCAGCTTCTGAGGCGTAGTACCACCAAGATATTTCTTCGGTTCATGGGGTATTCCTTCCTCTCTCCAGTGCGAGAAGGGCAGAGGGCGCAGTAATATCTCCGTTGGATCCATTTCACACCAATCGCTATTCACCCCAATTCAAATCTATCGTTGTCTTTCATACCAGTGCAGTCGCGCGACTACACTGAAGTTGTTTCAGAATGAGACTCATACGTCTGAATTCTGGGCATTACAAGCTTCATTCGAAGATCTAGTTCTCTTTCTGACACTTTCATCGTTGCACTTCTGGACGACGTTGCTCATGAACCTGAAGAAGCGTTCACTTTCACCGCTGATTGCAATTCCATTGTTCTTCCACAGTTCGGCGAATACATCCACAATTTCACTTCCTTCGTTCGCAGAGGGTGCAGGTCTGCTTGGTCTCTTCCTCTTTCGAACTGGTTCCTCCATTACTTTCCAACCTTCCTCGTGTGTGGCTTGAACTTCATCTTCACCTTCCTTCTTGTCACCGTCTTCCTTCTTCCCTTCTTCCTCGCCTTCTTTTTCCTCTTCCTCTTCCTCATCTGGTTCATCTCCAACTTCAAGGTCATATTCCTCTTCATTCGGAGGCGAGCAACTCTCCGGGTCTTCCTCTGAATCTTCTTCCAGATCTTCGCCTTCTTCTGAATTTTCTGGTTCTTCTTCCTCTGAATCTTCTTCCTTCAGCTCTGAATTCCTTGAACGTTCAATAATTGTTACTCGAGTGTGACTTTCTCCGAGTGATACCACGAGGCGGCACACCTGAAAGATGAAGAAGAGATATGTCGTTACAATTGCGGATAGCAGCACCATCTCCTCAATTTGATATGATTCGTTCACACCGAAGTACATCCCCCAACTTGAAGTGCCAATGCTGGAGTGAAACATAGGTGGTGTTGTACCGATACAGGGTGTGCAAGATGGGATGCAACAGCTTTGAGTATTCATCCTTTGGCACCTATCACCAGGTGAATGTTAATGTTCAATTATCATCGCACCAAGAAACGATGAACGTTTCGAACGTTGCTGTTGATCCTTACAACCTCGGATGGTATGAGGTAACTTCACTTGGGTTAGATGGATTCAAGATCGCAGAAGAGATCAACCGTAGAATCGAGGAATGGAATGGAAGAGGTAATATGTGGAAGCAATATCGCGAACTTGCGGACTCACAGGTAGAAGAAGAACATCAACTAACTTTGAGCTATGGTAGTTCATGTTCTCTCGCAAGAGCCGGACGTTATTGGGGAAATAAGGAACGAGTTAACCCTGCAGCTCTGAAGTCACTGTTAGAACGTACATTCTTCGATCCTACGGCGATGGAGAGCGTTGCATGTCAGATGGACGCACTCTTCATTGGTACACCTCCAATACAAGGACAAGCAACACCTTCAGAACGTGCCCTTCGATACGTGCAGCGATTGAATCAGTTCGGTAGTTCTTCAGTCGCAGGATATGCACTTTCAGCTGAAGTGATGGGAATTGAAGGTATTGCAGTTGCCAAGGCCCCACGACCCAAGGATGAAGCCAAAGTATGTCCATACACCGGAGCACAGGGAACTTCCAACCCCAGCTTCAACACCTGCCAATATGGGCTTCAGGTGAAGAGGGCTTCTTCTTCAAGTACACCCAATTCCTCTGAAGCTGCAGGTGCCGATCTCGTTCATGAATTGTTCGTTGGTCTCTTCACCACTAATCGTTTGAGGCGTATTGTGCCTAACTTTTCCTACATCTATGGAGGTTTCAGGTGTCCACCTCCGGTCCTGGGTGTTCCGGAAGAAATTGTGGATCCTTCGACGGGGGAGAAGAAGACCACTGTACCGGTGATTTCATGGTGCAGAAGCGGTGGTGATGTGCAAGGGAACGTTCCAATCGTTCCATACGTATTATACGAGAGTATCCTACCTTCAGTTCCATTCAGCAAGTACGTGAAGAGTTGCAGCCCTGAACAGTTCCTCACTTCATTCGCACAACTTCTTCTGGCCCTTCACATTGGATGGCAGCAAGTTGGCTTCACTCACTATGATCTTCACTCCGGTAATGTTCTACTTCGCGAAGTCGTGGGTGTGCCTTCGTTCTGGCTCGGATATGAAGTTGATGGTGTTGCGTACTACATTAGAACCGAACGTGTCGCTACCATCATAGATTATGGTCAAGTTCACGTCCAAGTTGATACTGAAGCCATTCTACAGCAGAAGAACGGATATGGAACTCAAGAACGAGAAGGATATAGAATCTCACACGGACAGATACAACCCTGGCTCATTGGATATCAACAATTCCCAGATCGTTCATTTCCCGCGTATGACAGCTACAAACTTCTCATGTTCCTTCATGAAGATAGCAGGGGAAACGTGGGAGTGCAGAAGGTTATAGAAACTCTTCTGGGATATTTCCTCGCACCTGGTACCAATATCAACGCACTTCACGGAGTTCAATTCCCTTCCAGATATGCCCTTCCATACGATGATATTACAAGCCAAATTACACACCTCGAACTCTTCAAGTATTTGGTTCAACACTATCCTTCTGTATCAACACTAACACGCCCTTCTGAACCTGTAATGGGTTGTGGAGGTAATGAGGTTTGTTTCACCGCCTCCCAGTGGGACTTGCAACTTGGACTTCGAGATGAAGTTGGTCCCTCTTCATTCTTCGAATATTACGACTTCCTTCCTTCTCTGACTCCCAACTATCCCTTCAACAATTACAACAATGCCAAACAGCAGCACATGGATGAAATCAATACACTTGGGGAAGAAATCTCTTCACTCGCCCAAGGCACCGCGGCTCTCCATCTCTCAGGTCTCAACATTCTCTCATATCAAGCGATGGAGGCAATACGAAGCAGCCATCAACGCCTCTATACGTTAACTAACAAGATTGAATGGATGGAGACATTGTTGCGCGTTGGTATGGTTGTAGCTTCATCTCTCGGAGATTTCGAATATCACAACGCACTGTCGCAGCTTGAAACTTCACTCTCCTCATATCGACCAAAGCTCTGCGAATTGATGCAAAGTGCGAGCGATAACTATGCTGAAGTATGCAGAGAACGTACCAGACTCGGGAATCAATGGATTCAGGGATTGAAGCGTGATCCTAGACTCAAGTGGTATGAAGAAAGTATGGCAGATATTGTCACCATTCAATATACAACCTGTTGCTCCAGAATGCTTCCACAAGCAACGAAGCCATATTCCACAGGTACTGGTATGAAACAGAGTTTGAATAAGATATGGTCCACATCGAATCCCACAGTGCCAAATTCACCTTCAACATCTCCATCTCAAATTTCATCTTCACTTCAAGGGCAAAGTGGCACTACAGGAATGTGGGGATCTGCACCTGCCAGAGCAGTTGGTGGAAGGCCCAATACTCCAACATTCACAACACCATATCCACCTCCGACACGCGCTACCTCAAATACCCCAACATTCAGGGGAAGTAAGTTGAAACTTCAGGAAGAGGGAGTTCAAGGTTATTTCACTCCCACGAAGGTTCAAACTTCAGTCCAAACTCAGAATCAATCTAGAACTCCAGAACCATGGGGAACTGCACAGGAAAGAAGTGAAAGTCCTTCGATAAGAACTCTCAGTCCTCCGAGACCCATAACTTCATCTCCAATGAATCTTCAGTACCAACAGACGGAAGAATCGGGTATCAAGCCACAGATGCCTCAATACGGTGGAAGTAAAAGTACCACATCCTACTATCTGGGATATGTCGAAATGCCCATCAAAACGAGAACGATGCCATTATTCTCACCATTCCACAGTTAATCAAGCCAAAGTTTACTTTCAATATAACCCAGGTGGCTCCACCAGGGTTCTCGCATCTGGAATGCGCAACTTTGGCCTAATACTCAACATACGCATCTGTATCTGAGGTTGGACATGAATTCAGGTTATGAAAGCGATGGAAGGAATAATTCAATCTCAGAATACCTCGAGCAACGTAGCTCAGAGTGAAGTTACTGTCGAACAAATGAGAGGAGGTATGGAGATATTACCTCCATATGTTAGCACGGTACTTGAGCCTCCAAGTGAGAGGAATGCTTCCATACCTTCACAACTCGTATATACCCCAGACGGTGAACTGATGGTGAAGTATTTGAGATACAATGGTTCACCAATACAGCACATCATCGATTCATTCAACAGTTACATTTCAGATGAATTGAGTCCACAACTTTCAGCTCGTTCGCTGCAGTTACGCGTCAACAAGATTAGTGTGCCCCCGAATGCAGTTGAATTGGTCAACAGCTTCAACTCTGGTGGAGGATTTGATCTCCGAGTTGTATACACCAATGTGCAAGTTGGGAAGCCGAAGTACAGCCGCGGAATGAATGATCTCAATTTCTACCCCGAGAATGCGCGTCGCCAGCGTGCCCACTATCTCGGAGCTGTCACTGCAACTGCACGTCTTTACCTCTATGATTCGCTGAATGGACGCGCTCTTGAACTTGCCAACAAGATAACTGAAGTGATGCACATTCCCATCATGACAGGAAGCCAGAAGTGTCATCTCAGTGAAGTGAGAGCTTTCAAAGATTTCTATGCCCTGGGTGAGGACCCATACTTCGCACTTGGACACTTCATCATTGGTGGTTCTGAGAAGTCCGTTGTTAACACTGAACAACTGCGATACAATAAGATTTACGTCTTTCATCCGTTGAATAGTGATGGTTACACTTGCCGAATTACAATGCCTCATCCCACTGGTACCAAGCAGATGCAGCTCATCATATCGAAGGAAACGAAGGCAGTCGAACTCCAACTCGGAAGTTTCAAACGTGACCCCAAGACCAAGCAGACGAGAAGCATTAACATCATTCGAGCCCTTGATATCATCAATATGCTATTCACCTTCAGAGATGCTACAGGTAAGGTTCTCACCTTCCTCGATTTCTCCAGGCGCATCAATGCTAAATTACCTCTCAACCTTCAAGAGAGTGGCAACATTCCATTATTTCGCCAGTTAGTGTTGCAGAATGTACCGGCGAATGAGAGAAGTACCATTACGGCAATGCTTAGCGCAACTGAGGCCCAGTACATGAAGAAGAATGAACACAAGATTATTGAAGATATTCTCAGTTGGATATGGGTCGATTACAAGAATAGAAGTCAATCCGAGACGGAAGTATTCCTTCGGGAGATCTTTGGCCCCCAATTATTCCCAACAATACCACAGAACAAGATATTCACCAAGGCAAGTCTCATGGCTCATATGACAGCACGTCTCCTCCGCGCTACTGCAGGTTTCGTTCGTGCGGACAACATGAACGACTGGACCAACAAACAGATCAAGACTCCAGGGAAGACAATGGCTCTGCTGGTGCGTGGCTTGTGGAGAATGACAATATCTGAAGCCCAGAAGAAGATCGACAACGACAGCACATTCACTCGACACGAAGAACCGAGCGATATACTGAACCGAGTTCTCAATATGACACCCACTAAGGATATAACGGAGAAGATTATTACCGCTTTCAACTCCACCAACTATGGATCCCGCGAATCCCCAATACACCAGAATCTTACTGACCCCTGTGATACTACCACCAATATTCTGGACGATTTAGGCATCAAGACCAAGGTTGATGTCCACACAGATCGCAAGGTGAAAGATCCAGCGATACGTGCAGTACAACCGACACAATATGGATATATTGATCCTGCCAAGACTCCAGACGGTGCAGGATCTGGTATTGTGAAGAACCTCGCAATTTCAGCACGTGTGACAGTCGATACCTCGCGAGTTCCAGTTGATATTCTCATGAAGCCGGTTCCACCAGGACATCCACTTCACGGTACCATCGTTGGCAATTCAGTTGTTACCAAGTCTCGAGATGACCACCATCAACAACTTCTGCTGATCAACGGTATACCTGAAGGATGGTGCGACATGGAACTCATGTATCATCGTTGTGTCTCGCTTCGTCGCGCCAGAGTTATACACCAAGATACTGAACTGGTGAGAAGTTCACATATGGCCCTTGAGATCTACACAGACGCTGGAAGACTTGTACGCCCTCTTCTTGTAGTGAAACCAGATGGAAAGTTGGCCCTCGATGATGAACCTGGATCTAGAAATCTAGAATTCAGTCAACTGCTGGACAAAGGCTACGTTGAATATATTGGAAGTGCAGAATGTGACAAAGTTACAATTGCCACGTCACTCGATACGTTGAAACTCCACCAAGAAGGTATATTCAATTGCCAGAAGTTACTCGCGGAATACAACAATGAATTGTATTCCCTTCAGAGTCAGGACCCCAACGATCCAGAAGTGCGAAAGAGTACCGAAGCACTGAAGAATAAGATCTCATTCGCAGAGAAGGAATTGAAGCAAGCCCAAGTTCCCTACGATTACATGGAACTTCATCCAATTGCTACCATGGGTATTGCTGCCAGTATGATGCCCTTCCTCTCAACCAACCAAGCCTGTCGTATCTCATATCAAGCCAAGATGTATGGACAGGCACTCTCAATCGAGAGAAGTAATCCATATCGACATCGAGATCCTTCGCTCCACATGGCCTATCCCAACATACCATTCGTTGGTACCGCACTAGATCATTACTATGGGCTTCAAAGTCGCCCCGTTGGAATCAATACGCTAGTTGCTTTCATCTCTCTCACTGGTGACAACCAAGAAGACTCCATTCTCGTTAACAAGGCTTCAATCGACGCTGGCAAGTTCACATACGTAAGAACCTACACGTACGACACTGTGGTGGTGAATAATATGAACAGTTACACTCAGAGGCTGGAACGTCCCGAGGTTCGAGATGATATTGCGAAGTACTACAGATACATCAACAAGAATGGCCTTCCTTCGATAGGAGCAGTATTGGGACCTCAAGATTGTGTAATTGGTAAGACTCAGCGCAACACTTCGGACAAAGAAGTTGTGATTGATGTCTCGGAGTACATACCTCCAGGTGAAGGTGGAGTTGTGGACGATATTCGCATCACAGAAGATCGAAATGGACTTCATATTTCAGTCCGCGTACGTTCGGTGAGAATACCTGAAATTGGTGACAAAATAACTCCACGTTATTCACAGAAGACAACAATGGGACGAGTTGTAGCAGCTGAAGATATGCCCTTCACTGAAGATGGTACAACGCCAGATCTCATTGTTAATCCACATTCAATACCTTCACGTATGACCATGGGATATCCTCTCGAAATGATCATGGGAACTGGAGCTGTACTGGAGGGAAAACCTTATGATGCTACAGGCTTCCAACCCTACGATAGAACGAAGATTGAGAAGAAACTTATAGAGAATGGATTCAGTCCCAAGGGATGGTACACTATGTATAACGGCACCACCGGAAGGAAAATGAATGCTCTGATATATATGGGAGTGACGCACTTCCAACAACTAATACACATCTCACGTGAGAAGGTTCAATCTCGTGCCAAAGGTCAGGTTAATCTTCTCACCAGACAAGCCACCAAGGGAAGAAGAAACAAAGGAGGTGTACTCTTCGGTATCATGGAGATGCATGCAGGACTAGAGCATGGTGCGGCTCACTTCCTACATGAACGCCTCTGCAAACAATCAGATGCATTCCAACTTGCCCTCTGTCTCAAGTGCTACAGTATCGCTCAGTACGATTATATACACAACACCTTCGCCTGTCCCTTCAACTGTGGAGGTAATGTTGGTACTATTGAAATTCCTTACACTTTCAAGTTGTTGATGCAGTACATGGGTTCAGTTGGCATCAAATTCAAGCCTCGCGTTGCTACAAGAGATGAGTATCTTCGTTCACTGGAAAGTAGGGGGCAATCTCTATCATTGGAACATGAAGAACATACGGAACATGTAGAGACCGAAGAGGGCGAGGAAGAACCAGAAGAAGAAAGACAGGAAGAACCAGAAGAAGAACCTCAACCAGGTGAGCCACAACCCGAAGTAGAAGAGGGATTCAACTTCAGAATCGAGGGAGGACCAGATGAAGGGGAATACGAAGCAATGGACGAAGGAGAAGACTACGATGACGAATACTAACCCACTTTGGCTTGATACTGAAGCTGCAACACCAATTACAAAAACTAAATCATTCGAGGCACCTCGATTGAAGCAATGATATCAACTGTAGAAGAAGGTTTCTGACGTTCAACTCTAACGATAACTCCCAAGAATGGCAACTCTCACTTGTTTTTTTCATCTACACACCAAACATGCCCCGCAAGACCAAGTGTGGACGTAAGCACAACAAGAGCTCGAGCTCCTCTTCCTCAAGCTCCTCTTCATCCAGTACATGTTACGGTAAGAGTTGCAATTTGCCCTACATTGTCCCTCCCAATCGACAATTCGCCCGCAATCTCAAGTTCCCAGATTGCACAGATGATTGCAGTTCATCCTCCTCTTCATCCTCTTCATCAAGTTCGAGTTGCAGTGGTGACAGTCTCAAATTCCTCTGTAACGATGGATACTACAAGAAATGCCCTGACATGAGAAGAACTTGCACACGATCCAGTTGTAGTTCATCTTCTTCAAGTTCCTCATCTTCTTCAAGTTCTTCCTCCTCGTCCAGCGAGAAGAAGTGCAAGAAGGGCTACAAAGTTCGAAAGGAGAAGAAGGAGAAGCATCACGAGAAGAGAGAGCGCAATGAGAAGGGAGAATGGATTAGTCTCTGCGATAAGAAGCTTGAAAGTCACAAAGTCAAGCCAGTTCTCCACAAACAACAACAACACCACGTTCCTGAACACAGCGGAAAGCAACCTGTGAAAGTCTTCGATGTCACACTTGCTGATAGAAAATACCACCATCAAGCTCACCGCATCGAGGAAGGTGCCAAGGTTTGGGCCATCAACGGATTTGTCGGAGCTCGTATCAATCTCAGATGCGGAGTGACCTATTACTTCAGAATTAATCAATCTCCTGATGATGCTTCACCTCAAGAGTTCTACTTCTCGAAGGATATTATGGGAGGTCCCACTGACAGCCCTGCCTATTATATCGACGGTATTACCCCTGCCTCCGGAGGTGTGCTCTGCATCAAAGTCACCGAACAAACTCCCTCGTGCTTCTACTACCAATCCAGACAAGGGGCCTTCAGAGGTGGTATGGTCATCGTTCGAAAGAACTAAACTGCACCCAAACAATAACGTATAGTTCATCGCAACCTACACAGTGGTGGAGCCACCATTGTTACACTAGATGAGCGAACTAACTTCACAGTGAAAGAGAATATGCACATCCCTCCAAGTGAGTATGAGAGTGAAGTTGAAGGGCAGATTGAAGGTCTTCACGAACATCTTCTAGTGCTTCGTTCCTCACAGATTGTTGAGTATATCAAGTTCACAGTTTCATCCTCCAATCTGGCCAAGAAGCACCGCGAAACATTGGTGCGCACCATATTCGAACACACAATGAATGAACTGAGGGAACATGAGATACAAATACGAGGTGTGCAACTCTACAACGCTGAAGAAGTCATTTCAACTGTGAAGAAGCTCAGAGGATGCGAACTCCACGGTTGAGATACTTCTCTGGAAGTTCATGGTACTCTTGGTTCAAACAAGGAATACGCGAAGGGGCTGGTGCCAGCTCCATCTTCTAGGTCTATGGTACATCACACCGGAGGGAATTTGAACCTGCTATGCTTCCCATATTCCTTCACCAGTATCACCATTGATATCGCAAGAACTAGAGCCATCAGAGTCGCAAGATAACTGTCCCTGTAGAATTCCACCAACATACCAAGATAACTCTCCATCTTCCACGTTGATCCATAGTGATGCTCTAGAGTTGCTATTCTCTCGGGGTGACGGGTGCGACGGTCCATGAAGTATGAGGGAAGGGGACGATACTGGGACTGAATTGGATATACTTCATGTGAAAGTTCCTCCATCAATTGCAGGGCCAACCTTCGAGGTCCAGTGTAATACATTACTTCAGTGGGATTTGTGGGAAATCCAAGGCTGAACTGGTGCTCAATCTCATCCAGAAGACGAAGCCAGAACGGATGTCTCGGTCTCGAGGCCATGAGACTGTTGGTGACATGTGAAGGTACGAGATTGACACCTTCGAATTCCAAGAGAGGCATCTTCACATGATCGTACTCGAGAAAGAAGAGAAGTTCACGCTTCACCATCCAATCAGGCAATTCACGCTCAAAGTTCACATCAAGGTCAGAATAGACACCACCTCTCGCATATAGCACCATATATCGAGCAATGTCACACTTGCAGATGTGAGGTGTGGCTCTCTCGTACAAGCCTCGATACTTCCCGAGTTCATCAACTTCATTGAATAACTTATCTACACTGCCCCAGAATGTGTATCGATAGCCTCTGAATCTCTCCTTTGTCTGCTTCACGAAGGCCAGATTTCGACGTGATGGACCTCCCCTTCCAGGTGCTGAAATCCACATCTGATGTAGCAATGGTGGTATTATCAAGCCACCTTCAGCTTCACCTTCATCTTGTTCTTCCATCCTTTCACATCACAAGCAAGAATTCAAGATGGTGTCATATTCTCACATATGATATGAAATGAACCATACCCCCACCGATCAGCGCAACTCCACCTCTATTTCATCCGAAGGAGGTAGAGGCCATCATCGCACCCATCGAAGCACACGCAGCGGAGATGAACGAGGTGAGAGAGAATGGAGAGGTAATTCAGAGAAATACAGGGAATCCAGAGGCCACAGAAGAGATGAAGGAGGGCAGCATTGGAGCAGAGTTGAATCCCTCACATCACCGCGGGAATATGCAGCATGTGGGAGACAAGAAGAAACATGTGGAGTTCAAATCCTATCAGAGCTGCCAGAATGTGCAATACCTCTCGAGAGTTCAAGATATATCGATACCTCCAGACCTCCCAGCTGCTGCAATGGACCCCAGAGATACCACAACGCAGGAATAAGAGAGCCACTCTACGAAGGATTTCGCGTGACTATTACTCCGCTGAACCAGGTGATAACCCCCAACAGTGAACATGGAGGTCTGGTGGAGTTCCAACTGAGACGAAAGAACAAAGTTGTCACCATGCAGTGGGAAGCCTTCGAAGGTTCAATAACTCAGAATGGAATAGCATATCTCTCAGTTCAGCAGACCATCAGCAACCTTCCACCTCAACCAATTAGTTTGCCCTACATATTGAATTATCTCGGGGTTAACAAGGTAAGTTACATCAAGATTGAACCTTCGAGCTCCATTCAAATCAAGTACTATCTCGACATCTCTGGACATGGAAATGATATCAAAATGGGGGACCATCTCTCAATCCCAGGAGGATGCGTTAGTTGGATAACTGCGTGTTGAGAAACTACACCTCAGAATAGAAGAGGGAATAACTTCGAAAGATCAGCGAGAGAACTGGCGCCAGCTCTCTTGTAATTGCAAAGGACCAACATACAGAAGGAAACTACACAACTATCCTGTGATTCTAGATTCAACGCGAAATGGGCACACCAATGGATACTAGCGTACCAACTACATACACAAATAACTCTGGTGTAACTTGGAACGGTGCGTATACTTTCAATCTCAGAGGTGACTTTCTTCTTCCAGGTGGTACAACTTCTGCAACACGTGTCACCCCAATTGATAAATACAATACTGTCAATTTCACTCCTCCTTCGAGTGGAGACGTTACCACTATCACAACTGAAATTGATGTTAGTTCTTACTGTGGTAGTTTGTTCAGCGCTGCCAAGGCCAAAGTGAGCTTTCAACTCTGGAAGGGTCGTATCATGGTGCCAAACACGCTGAAGTTGCTGCAGGTAATACCAAACACAGCTTCGAAATGTCCTTCTTCAGTTATTGAAGCCAATATCCTTCAGGGGAGCAACATTATCGTCACTCAACCCATCAAACTCAAATTCTACGTTGCTTGCACCAACAACGGTGTGAACTACAACGTCAATGGAAACTATACAATTTCATACCCATCAAATCGAAGTACAGAAGGAGACTATAGATTACCAGCACGTGCAACTTCAGGTATTGTTGCTTCACCTATCGCTAACAGTCCCAGCACTTCAGAAATACCAATTAGTACTACAAGCGCATTCAACACCTATATCAACAGTAAATATCAACTCAGACTAATGGAATATCCCCCGGAATTATCGTCCTGCATTATCAATGGTAATTCATATGTGAACTACTACTAACCCAAGAGGTCCAAAGTTATCCCGAAATTCCACAACAACCCCCAAGAAACCTTCACATCCCACAATCTAGGGGTAACTCCCTCATTCAAGTATTGTTACTCCCACTTCCTACATCTGCAAATCTCGCTTGTGGTACCACAGACGAATGAAGAATGGAACAACTTCGAACCTCCACAGAAACTTCAGAGAGGATAACTCCACAGAAATTTCAGAAACGAAATGAAACCATACAATACAGAAATACCTCCAGTCACATCTCGAACCATGGAGATATTGAGATGGCACAGAAGAAGAGGCATCCACGTGAACCCGAAATTCACACCGACGAACGAGAGAACTGGCACCAGCTCTCTTGTAATTGCAAGGGACCAACACAACCAAGGAATCGCAAGAATAGGTTCAATAGGAATAGACACAACTTCACAATCCAAGGAATAGCAAGGTTAGAATCCAACTTATTGAACCTGAAATAAACTGTGAAATGGGAGTTGTTGTTGCCGGATACTACGCTGAAAATGATAGTGTGGAATGGGAAGATCACTTTCGCTTCAAGTTGTGTGGAAATATCACACTCAAGATAGAAGGGAAGAATATTGGAATCAGAATGCAATGTTGCTTCTACAACTCTGGTATATCTGTCGTGAAACCTTCATCTGGAGATATTGCTGAAATGGAGGTTGAAGTAGATGCTTTGAGATACAATTCCATGGATGAACTCTCGAAGCTCGTTATTTCCTTCAAACTGTGGAGGGGAAGAGTACCGATCTCTGATACATTGAAAGTGCTTCGATATTACCCAAGAATTACAGAAGAGAAGTACCACACCAACCCTGAAGTTGTTTTCCAGGAACTATTCATCAAGTATTTCTCACATCTCGAGATATCGATACCGCAGAATGAACTTGGACATGTTCATCAATTGAAAGGAGAGTTCATCCTCAAACATCACGCTTCGTACAACGATCTGACAAGTGTGGAGTGTATTCCAGTAAATGTAGATGAATACATTTCTCACGAGGATGGTACCATCTCGGGTCCCAAACCAGTTCATCGCTCACCTTTCAACATCAACATCGATGAAGAGCACCGTCTGAGGGTCGAGCAAATACCTTCAACATACGGAAACTGCTTGGCTTGCAAATCCACCGTTCAATACGCTAACTCAGAATCATAGTGGATAAATTCAAACACAGAACATATCTTCAGTGGTACCACCGGAGAATTCAAATATACCAGAGATACTTCAGAGAGATTCGAAGATTCAGGGGTACTTCCCACAGCTCCAGTTCAATCCGGAGATATCAGAAATACTACCAGGAATTAGAATGAATGTACGCTGAAATCTGGAGATACACTAGAATATGGAAATAGTTTCATACTTCCATACCTTCAGGAGATACGGAACAACTCAGAGATATCAGAGATATGAACGTGGTGAATTCTACAGATAATTCTCAGAAATACACCACAAGATGTACTTCTCCGGAGATATGTGAGATATTATTCCAGAGATACGGAACAACCCAGAGATACAGGAGATACTTCCAGAGACACAGAAATCCATCGGTACTTCCGATACTTCCAGTTCAATCCGGAGATATCAGAGATATTATTCCGGTTCAAGCCATAGATCGATACAATATTACGTTCCACAAGATTAACAACCATTTCGGAGTTCCCCCAACACATCTATCGATTCCAGATACAGAAATGAACGAGTATTCATTTCAGAGATACTTCCTGCAAGTTGTGCCGTTGAATTCATATCCCAGAGTGGTATCGATACTTCACATATCTCCTTCTGGATCTTCTCACAGTGTCATCTCACAGAACTCTTCCTCCATGGTGTTCTTCCTCCATGGTGTTCTACTTCAGTACTTCTCCCATCTATTCCATCTTCTATTCTCCATCTCTTCCACGGTTCAATTCGCAGTAGTTCCAGATTCAGAAGGAGGACGGGAGACGGAATACGAATATCTCCAGCAATACCAGGAAATACCAAGAATACCTGGAAATACTACAACTCTGAATGAAGAATTATTGATATCTCCAGGTATATCAGATTCCACTTCCAGCGATGACCAGAATGAGATATACCAACCCCAGAAGATCCACGTGAACCAGAATGAAATACAAATACTATCAGAGATACAGAATCTTCAGGAGATACTTCAGATGGGGTTGATATCTCTCATATTCCTATCTTGAATGTTCGGGTATTGATACTTCCACAGCCCAGAATAATACAGAAATATCAACTTCAGAAGAATCCAAATGAAGCCACAACACCAACACTTCCATGTGATATGAATATGTCCTACAACACTCACAACATTCGATATCTACACTAGAAGAAGGAAATATATCAAGATTCAAGAGATACTTCACATTCCAGTCCACAGTATCTATACCCAATTCAAATATCACAGGGTATTCGATATCAATTCACATTCCAGATGGTACCATTCGGAATTTCACATCATCAAGTATCACACGAATTGATACTTCGAGACCTGCAGGATACACCAGAAGATAGATTCATACTCCAAGATTCTTCTGAAGTTCAATATCTGTGCCACAACCCACGAGTACCCCCCAGACGGAGAAACCTTCCAGGAATTCAGATATCTACAGCTCCAGATATACCCACACAACAACCATACATACCTTCAGATGGTTCAAATATCAAATATCACCGAAGTATCCCTGAGATGAATAATCTTCCAGGAATTCACAAACTTTCACACTTCTCCGGGACACTTCGGTGGTTGCATGGAGGTTCAGAGATGAGCACAGGACGGAACAGAATCTTCCAGAAGTACAGGACGGAATAGAATCTTCCAGAAGTACAGGACGGAACAGAATCTTCCAGAAGTACAGGACGGAATAGAATCTTCCAGAAGTACAGGACGGAACAGAATCTTCCAGAAGTACAGGACGGAACAGAATCTTCCAGAAGTACAGGACGGAACCTGCAACAACAGACAGATCCACATATCCCAGAAGATGAATCAAAACCACAGAATCATTCAGACAATATCACCAACACCGAACCCCCCAGCAGAAGGGCATAGTATCCACGTAATTCCAGAAATCTCACGAATATCACAGGAAGATGTGCCCATACTTCAACATTCCATATTCTTGAAGTACTTCAGGAATATTCTAGAAGTCCCATACCCATCACAGAAGGGTATATTTCAGCATTACCATTCATACTTGATACGAGCCACTATCCTTCAGTTGAAGTATGAACAAGTCCAGAATATGAAGCATATTTCTGGAGTACAGGAGGAGATTCCTGGAGACGGAGCCCAGAGAGAACTCCAGATCCAGAGGTTCGGAATTACCATTCATACTTGATACGAGCCACTATCCTTCAGTTGAAGTATGGATGAATTCAGGGATGAAGTTCCATACGGGAGTTGTCCAGACCATATCCATACCTGAACTCCAGATATCTGATGGCCCATACTATCCACCAGAAGAACTTCGAATATGTCCTCTTTCGCATCACAATCTCCGAACGAGCCACCATTCACACATCAGACCTGATAGAATGGAACTTCATATTCAGAAGAAGTTGTAACTCCAGTTCCCATCTTGCACAGTATTCCATACTTCAGATATGATTTCTTCGATATCTCCAGGTATTCAGAGTGAAATACATCTACATGAGTAGTGAATTATACTCCAATATCCGGAATATCACACCTTCAGCGGAATAGAATAGAAACTACCCAGGAGAACAACACCACAGAGAATCATAGGAAAGAATCCGAGAAGTGGTATCTTACATAGTATAGTACCCCATGAGATGGGATCTTCGAGAGATGGATGGAAACTCAGAAATATCTTCCAGAGGAATATGTGGAACGGTATTTCAGGCGAGAGTACCACAACAGAGAACCACAGAGAAGGAGCACCACCACAGAAATACCTTCCACGACAGAGAACATCAGAAATAGAATCTTTCGTGGTATAGTACCCCCATGAGATGGGATTCACAACAACATTGGAAGAACTACACTATTCCTGAACAATACGGGAAAGAGATAGAATCTTCCAGAAGTACAGGACAGAATAGAATCTTCCAGAAGTACAGGACAGAATAGAACACCAGAGGGTGAATGAATCCCAAATTCACATGAGAGATATCAACATCCACAGATTCAGAGATACTTCCCAGCTATTCACCAGACGAAGAAGAATGCGAACATCAACATCCACAGATCCAGATACTGCAGCATGAACCAGCACAACGTTGAAGGTACCTTCCACGTTACAATATTTCTATACTTTCACCAAGAGATGCGAACATACTACTTCGGAGATGGAACAACATTACCTGTATCAGAACTAGACTGAGATATCGAAGAACGAGATACTTCTGTACTTGGATGAGATACATGGAATTGATACAACCCATAACTTCAGTGAGATATACCACGATACCTCAGATTGGTATTCAGAATGCACTACATCGCATTATTCTGGAGGATGAAATACAATTCCAGAGATACTTCCATCTGATACAATTCCAGAGATACTTCCATCTGATACAATTCCAGACTCTGATGATACTCCAGAGAATAATGTAGTTCCAGAGATACTTCCATCTGATACAATTCCAGAGATACTTCCATCTGATACAATTCCATATGGTACTACTGTCAAGGAATATCAATACCAGAGATACAGATACCACAAGGAATTGATATAACTCCACCTCCACAGGAACTATACCTTCATATTCATTCCGGATGAAGAAGAACCATACATCCCACAGAAGCCAAGTTCGGTGAATGATACTCAGAATCTCGCGAAATACTCCAGGTTCTACGTTCACTTCCAGAAGAACTACATGAAATACTCCAAGACCTCAATATGTTTCGAATTATTCCGAATGTTACAGGTATTGATATAACTTCACTATTCGAAGAACAATATGATACTCTACCCAGGAAGAACTACCTGATCCAGAAATACAAGAGATACAGGATACTACAGGAATTCATATTCACCAGTTATCCACAGGAATTATACCATACCTCCTGAAGGTACTACACTATATCTCATTCTGGGAAGTGCTTCTCAGAACAATCATGCCGTTCAAGTTCGTATTACAACTCCACCTCCACAGGAACTATACCTTCACATTGATACTGGATACCACAGGAATTGATATAACTCCACCTCCACAGGAACTATACCTCCAGCAATTCAACGAAATACAATACTCCAGAACGAGATAATTCCAGAGAATGAGAACCGGAATACTATTCGAAGGTACAGGGAATTGATATAACTCCACCTCCACAGGAACTATACCTTCACATTCATTCCGAGATAGAGATATTTCCACAGGAACTATACTTTCACACTTCACACCGCAATTTCAACCGAAGGTACAGGAATTCATTCCATCCATCATCTAACGAGACTTACCCCGGCGTTCCATCGTTTCATATATCAATTCTTCACAAGCGAGACTTACCCCGGCGTTCCATCATTTCACACTATACCTCCAGGAATTACCATACCTTCATACTTCAACCCAAGATTCCATTGTTCCTCTAGCGAGACTTACCCCGGCGTTCCATCATTTCACATATCAATTCTTCACAAGCGAGACTTACCCCGGCGTTCCATCATTTCACATATCAATTCTTCACAAGCGAGACTTACCCCGGCGTTCC